>OCVR010000018.1_pt1 | contig 133599 bp, 119 predicted proteins | sample 1539091 | NCBI WGS metagenome assembly OCVR01 (sample SAMEA3355530, study PRJEB22509) | marine metagenome | biome: marine; feature: coastal ocean; material: water | place: USA | collected 2010-08-07 | depth 16 m | reverse complement strand
GGTTCTGCGGTCAGTCTCTGTTTAAAGTCTCTGATCCGCAGACTGCATGGCGGAGAGCGAGGGATTCGAACCCTCGATAGGGTATAAGCCTATACGCCCTTAGCAGGGGCGCGCCTTCGACCACTCGGCCAGCTCTCCGGAGACGTTGTAACACGTTTGTAGATGTGCCAATTGAGGACAGACACAAGCGCGGGATAATACCACAATCAGTGAAAAATCAAAGCCATAGGAGGGCCCTAATCGATGATTATTCGTCCTTCATTCGGGGTTGTTTATCGCCGCTCTGGATGCGCTCGTAAATTTCTTCCCGATGAACAGCCACATCTCGTGGCGCATTTACACCAATGCGTACCTGGTTTCCCTTCACACCGAGTACGGTGACGGTAATCTCATCGCCGACCATTAGTGTTTCTCCCACTCTGCGGGTGAGTATCAACATTGTTTTCTCCAGTTTCTCGTCTGCCCTGGGCTTTGGCCTCCAGTGGCAGTCCGCATTCCCGCCGCGGTGCAGGTCCATGCGATGTTCTCGAGTGCGCTAAGTATAGTTATTGCTAAGATTTTCGCCATCTTACCTAATCGCGCTCGGCTAATCGATAGCTACCGCTAAGTTATATCACTTAGTCAGCATTTTCATCGTTAGGTTCCTCTTCCAGCTCAAAAGAGGAGTGCAGAGCCCTGACCGCCAGCTCGAGGAACTTTTCTTCGATAATCACCGATATTTTGATCTCGGAAGTCGTAATCATCTGGATGTTAATACCAACCTCAGCCAACGCCGCAAACATCTGGCTTGCGACGCCCGCATGGGAGCGCATGCCCACACCAACCACGGAAACTTTGGCGATCTTATTGTCTGACCTTACTTCCAGGGCTTTGATTTCTTCAGCCACTTTTTTCAGGACTTCTTCTGCCCGGGGAAGGTCGTTCCGGCCGACGGTGAAGGTAAAGTCAGTGGTGTTATCGTCGGCCACGTTCTGCACAATCACATCGACTTCGATATTGGCTTCGCCAATCGGGCCCAGTATATGGTGGGCAACGCCAGGCATATCGGGGACACCGAGGATAGTGAGTTTTGCCTCGTCCCGGTTGAATGCTATTCCAGCTATGGTTGGCGTTTCCATTTCTGCGTCGTCCTCAAGTGTGATTAAGGTCCCAGGACCTTCCTGGAAGCTGTGCAATACCCGCAGGGGTACATTGTACTTGCCTGCAAACTCGACAGCGCGAATCTGTAATACCTTGGAGCCCATGCTGGCCATTTCCAGCATCTCCTCAAAGGTAATTTTGTCTAGACGTCGGGCACCATCCACCACTCGTGGATCGGTGGTATATACACCGTCAACGTCAGTATATATCTGACACTCGCTGGCTTTGAGCGCAGCGGCCAAGGCCACGGCTGTAGTATCAGAGCCACCGCGGCCCAGGGTAGTAATGTTGCCGTGCTCATCCACTCCCTGGAAACCCGCAACGACAATCACAAAACCCTCTTTGAGATCGGCATGCAAGCGAGCATCGTCGATTTCTTTAATCCTGGCTTTGGTGTGTGCGTCATCAGTGAGAATACGTACCTGGCTGCCGTTATAGCTTTTGGCTTTTACACCGCGTTTATTAAGCGCCATGGCCAAAAGTGCGGTGGTTACCTGTTCACCGGTAGAGACCAGCACATCCATCTCTCGAGGAGTGGGATGTTCCTGGATCTCACTGGCAAGCTCAATTAAGCGATTGGTCTCACCACTCATGGCGGACACGACCACCACAATGGAATGGCCGCCCGCACGGAACCCTGCAACCTTATCGGCTACCTGTTCGATGCGCTCGATGCTTCCTACGGAAGTACCGCCAAATTTTTGTACGATTAGGCTCATGTACGCTATTGACCACTCGCTTTCGCGCGACTGCCTGCTTGAGGCTTGGATAAAAAAAACGGGCGCCATTAAACACCAGATTATGCACCATTTAAACTGCTAAGCGCGGTAGGATTCCGCAGTCTTATGATACATCAAGGCAAATCAGGACACCTGGGACTGCACCCAGTCAGGCACCGATTTCAACACCTCGGTCAAGGCTGCCACATCACTACCACCGCCCTGCGCCATATCCGGCCTGCCACCGCCCTTGCCGCCAAGCCGGGTGGCAAATTCTCGCATCAGGTCCCCTGCCTTGATCTTGTCGGTCAGGTCTTTGGTCACGCCGGCAGTCAGCGCCACTTTGTCATCAGTGACCGCAGACAACAATATCACCCCAGACCCCAACTTGTTCTTCACCTGATCCAGCACATCCCTGAGGGACTTCGCATCAGCCCCCTCAACGTTGACAGCCAACACTTTAATACCTGCTACCTCAACCGCCGCGGCTGTCAGGTCAGTGCCTGCCCCCGTGGCCAACTTCTGTTTGAGGCGCGCGACCTCCTTCTCTAACTCACGATTCTCCTGCCGCAGGCCCGCGACTTTATCGGCCACGTTAACGCTGTTCCCCTTGACCACATCGCAAACCGCAGCCAGATACCTTTCAGTCACATCAATTTGCCCCAGTGCGCCCGCTCCGGTAACACCTTCGATTCGGCGCACCCCTGCAGCCACGCCTGACTCCGAAGTAATTCGCATTAGCCCTATATCGCCGGTACGCGCGACGTGGGTACCACCGCACAGCTCCACGGAAAAGCCCGCCTCTCCCATAGAGAGAACGCGCACTTCGTCACCATATTTTTCACCAAACAGGGCTGTCGCACCCGCCTCTATCGCTTCGTCCATGGACATCACGCGTGTAGACACTTCAGTATTAGCGCGCACCTGGTCGTTGACTATGCTCTCGATTCGCTTGAGTTCCTCGCCGGTGACACCTTCAAAATGAGAGAAGTCAAAACGCAGACGCTCAGAATCTACCAGCGAACCTTTTTGCTGAACGTGATCTCCCAGCACAGAGCGCAACGCCGAATGCAGTAAGTGCGTAGCAGAGTGGTTAAGGCGAGTTCGCTGGCGCAGTGAATCATCGACCACGGAATGAACAATATCGCCCTGACGAATGGTGCCGGTAAGGGTATTCACATGGTGAAGATGCTGATCGGAGGCCTTGGTGGTGTTCGTCACTTCAAGCTTAAGCCCTTCGGCGGTGATATAACCGGTGTCGCCTACCTGACCCCCAGACTCACCGTAGAAGGGTGTACTAGACAGCACGACAATACCGCTTTCGTCAGTGCCCAGAAAATCCACTTCCTCGCCGTCTTTAAGCAATGCAGTAACCGTTCCCTCACCGCGCAGGCTGTCATAGCCAGTGAATTCGGTGCTGCCTTCCAATTTGAGGGCATCGTTATAGTCAAGCTTGAAGCTTCCGCCTTCCTGTGAGCGCGTGCGCTGCTGGGCCATGGCCGCATCGTAGCCCGCTATATCCAGTCGCAGTTCCCGCTCTCTGGCAATATCGTTGGTCAGGTCTACCGGAAAACCAAAAGTATCGTAGAGCTTAAATACCACATCGCCGGGAATCTCATCGCCCTGCAGGCCCGCCAAGGCTTCTTCAAGGATCTGCATGCCATTGTCCAGCGTTTTGGCAAACTGTTCTTCTTCGGTCAAAAGTGCTTTTTCAATCTGTGGCTGCAACTTAACCAATTCCGGATAGGCACCGCCCATCTCCTTTGCCAGTGTCGCCGTCAACTGAAAGAAAAATGGCTGCGTGGCACCCAGCTTATTACCGTGGCGAACCGCCCTGCGAATAATACGCCGCAGTACATAACCTCTGCCCTCGTTGCCTGGCAGCACACCATCTGCGATTAAAAAGGCACAGGAACGGATATGGTCCGCAATGACCCGCAGGGAGTTATGCTCCAGGTCATCCACGTCCAGAATGGATGCCGCCGACTTGATCAGCGCCTGAAACAAGTCGATCTCGTAGTTACTGTGCACTTGCTGCATAACCGCCGCTATGCGCTCCAGGCCCATACCGGTATCCACCGAAGGAGCTGGCAGGGGATGCATTTTGCCGGAGGAGTCGCGATTGAATTGCATGAAAACCAGGTTCCAGATCTCAATGTAGCGATCCATGTCCTCCTCGGGACTACCAGGAGGACCACCAGGCACGTCGGGGCCGTGGTCATAGAATATTTCGGTACATGGCCCGCAGGGGCCAGTGTCGCCCATCTGCCAGAAGTTATCTTCATCCAGGCGAGTAATCCGCTCTCGCGGAAAACCAATTTCGTTAACCCACAGCTCCTCTGCCTCGTCATCAGACACATGGCAGGTGACCCAAAGGCGCTCTGGAGGAAGACCCAGCGTGCCGGTGAGAAAGTTCCAGGCAAATGTTATAGCGTCTTTCTTGAAGTAATCGCCAAAGCTGAAATTCCCCAGCATCTCAAAAAATGTGTGGTGGCGGGCGGTATAGCCCACATTTTCCAGGTCATTATGCTTGCCGCCTGCACGAACACAGCGCTGACTGGAGGTGGCACGGACATAGGATCGGGGATCATTGCCCAGAAAGGTGTCCTTGAACTGGACCATACCTGCATTGGTGAATAGCAGGGTCGGGTCATCTCCGGGCACCAGGGAACTGGAAGCCACACGCTGGTGCTCGTGCTGCTCAAAATAATCCAGGAACGCTTCGCGTATCTCTACGGTCTTCATAATCGGTCTCGTTGTTATGCGGATAGACGGGACTCAGCCCGCCATGTGCCCTTCGGCGAATTCCCTGCCGGCGATAATATGCAGGTGCAAATGGAAAACGGTCTGGCCAGCGCCCTCACCGTTATTGATGATCAGGCGAAAAGCATCTTCAACACCCAATTGCCGGGCAACGTTACCCGCCGCCAGCAGCAGGTGTCCCAACAAGTCCTGGTCATGCGCCTCAGCATCGGCCAGCCGGGGTATAGCTTTTTTCGGGATTACCAGCACATGAACGGGCGCCTGGGGCGCTATATCGTTAATGGCAACGCAATGATCATCCTCGTAGATAAACTCAGCGGGAATTTCGCCAGCGACAATCTTGCCAAAAATAGTATCTGACATGGGCCTAACCCAGCTTCTCGTCGGCGGTCAGCTGGCGCGCTTCCGTCTCCAGCATTACAGGAATGCCATCGCGAACCGGATATGCTAGCCCGGAAGCCTTACAAACCAGTTCATCTTTGTCCTGATCATATTCCAGTGGCGCCTTGCTGACAGGACACACCAGTATGCTGAGTAACTTCTTGTCGATCATCGCTTTCTCGCGGGATAAAATCGGAGCAGTATTATAGGGGCTTTTAGGGGCCTTGGCATAGCCGCCAGATAGAGTCTATTCGTCGCTTGTGGTCAGCGGCGTCCTGGGCATAGGAGGCGCCAGCAACTGAGGGTCAACGCGCTCGCTGCGCCAACTCATCCTCCAGTCTAAATGCGGACCCGTCGCTCTGCCGGTCGCTCCGACCTCGCCGATCAGGTCACCGGTACTAATTTCCTGCCCTACTTCCACGTGAACCTTGCTCATGTGCAGGAAAGACGACGATAAACCATAGCCATGATCAAGAATGACCGTGCCACCTGAATAGAACAAATCGGGCTCGACCAGAGTAATTACGCCGGCCGTGGGGGCGTAAACAGGGGTGCCGGTCGGAACCGCGACGTCTACTCCATAGTGAGGATTCTTGGGGGTACCATTGTATATCCGCTGGCTGCCGTAAACGCCCGAGATGCGCCCTGTAGTAGGCCACTCAAATCCGGCCAGGGCATTATTTAGCAGATCTGGCCGCTGCAGCCGCTGACTCTTGGCGGCCCCGACGATGGCTCTTTCACGATTAATTCTCGCCAGGTGCTCCTCAGATGGCGTTACCGTCTGCTGAGGAACGCCCTCGACCCGCGAGATACGGTATTCACGGGATTTTACCGTGAGGGTCTGGCGGCAAGAAACCGGCCCATCGATAACAAGCTCAGACGTGGATGCCGCATTGCGGCCAAATCCCGCAAAAAAAGTGCCGTCTTCTAACACATCGAGGGAAGAGCCATCCAGATTCACCGTGCTCCCCGGCGGGACATTTCCCCAGATCAATCCGCCCTGAATCAAATGCCCTTCGAGGACAGGGCATTCGGCCAATGCACCCTGTGCAATAGTGGTGAGAAATAATGTCGCCGCTAACTTGCTCATAGCTTCCCAGTTGCTCGTTGCTACCCCAGGGGGCAGGTAAAATTAACCATGTCCGAGATTATCGCCTGTGGTGGCGGCTGCCACAATGATTACCCCGGAGATATTGCAGTTGACGCCAATATCAGAGGTGACGTCTATAGGGATCGAATTAGTGCCGCAATTCGGTAAACTATCATCATGGGAAGATACAAACCGCCGCGCCGACGCGGCTCCAAATACATCACACCGGAAGGGGAAAAGGCCCTTCGCGATGAACTGCACCAGCTTTGGAAGGTGGAACGGCCTGTGATTACCAACACGGTTCACGAGGCCGCCAAGAACGGTGATCGCTCTGAAAATGGCGACTACATTTATGGCAAGCGCCGATTGCGCGAGATCGATTCGCGGGTACGCTTTCTGAACAAGCGACTGGACGAGTTGGAGGTTGTGGAGCGCTCACCTGACGATACCAGCAAGATTCGCTTTGGCGCATGGGTGACACTCGAAACGGAAGATGGACAGGAGCATCGCTGGCGCATCGTTGGACCTGACGAATTTGAGCTCAAAACCGGCAAGCTCAGCATGGACTCGCCCATGGCTCGATCTATGCTAGGCAAAGGACTAGACGACGAGGTAGTCGTGCAGAGCCCTTCTGGGGAGCAGGTTTATTATGTAGTGGGCATTGAGTATCAATAGCCAACCGCGCCAGGCCAACTATACGCTGTTCGTATTACTGCTGGCTTATATCCTCTCCTTTGTCGATCGAAACGTCATGGCTGTACTGATCGGGCCCATTCGCGCTCAGTTCGACATCAGCGACTTCCAGTACAGCCTGCTGCACGGCTTTGCCTTCTCAATGTTCTATATCGCCCTCGGGTTACCCATTGCACGCCTGGCGGACCAGCGCAGTCGCAAGTGGATCATCACTGCAGGAATACTGCTTTGGAGCATCATGACCTGTCTGTGTGGTATGACCAAAAGTTTCGCCGGGTTGTTCTTTGCCAGAGTTGGGGTGGGCGTGGGTGAGGCGGCTTTGTCACCGCCAGCTTATTCACTTCTGGCCGATTTATTCTCCTCTGAAAAACTGCCCCGAGCGATGGCAATCTACACGCTAGGCATCACCCTGGGGGGCGGGCTGGCATACATTGTTGGTGGCGCGGTCTACCAGCATTTTGCAGCGGCTGGCGGCGCAACCCTGCCCCTGATTGGACAGGTTCATGCATGGCAAATCACTTTCATTGCCGTTGGCTTACCTGGACTTTTGGTCGCCGGCTTATTATCACTAATGAACGAACCAGACCGGCCGACGGCGGATACCCTGAGCGCTGCCGCTGATAACGCGAATCCCTCACTGGGTGACGTAGCACAGCAATTAAAAGATCACTGGCGAGCTTATCTGGGCCTAATCGGTTCCATGTCCATGCTCGCGATCCTCGGCTATGGCACCATGGCCTGGTTTCCGGAGTTCATGATGCGCACTTTCAATGCCGACAGGGCGGTTATTGGTGGGCAGTTTGGCATGCTGTTTATTGTCGCCGGTAGCCTCGGCACACTCGCTGGCGGCTGGAGCGTAAAGCCATTGGCCGAACGCGGATTCTCTGATGCCCCTATGCGCGTCATATTGGCCTGTGCTCTGCTTTGGCTTGTTCCGGCGACGCTTGGCCCGCTGTCACCCTCCCCCACGCAGGCACTGTTTGCCGCGGCGCCCATCATATTTTTTCTTAATGCCTACTTTGGGGTGGGCATCGCTGGAGTGCAACTGATCACCCCGCCACAAATGCGTGCCCAGATCTCGGCGCTGATGCTGTTCTCTACCAACCTCTTCGGCCTGGCTTTCGGGCCAAGTGCAGTGGCGCTGATTACTGATTTTGTATTCGCAGATGACATGGCGCTGAAATATGCGCTGGCACTACTGCCAGTCATCGTCTGCCCGCTGGCCGCCGCACTGGTCTGGCAGGGAATGAGAGATTACAGGCGTTCTCTGCAGCGCTAATTGAAAAGACTCACTGAGTCACTCATCTTGCGCGCTGGCCACGCCCGACCCTTCACTCGCTCCCAAACCGCGGGCACGGAGCAGCAGCTCTGGTGCCAATCAAAGGTGCACCTCACAATAACGGCAAGACCGGAGGTCCAGTCACAAATCAGTCAGCAGCAGATGCTCAAACCTCTGTTGTACCACCTTTTGCACCGATCATTTATCAACTCCTGTGATTGCCGACAGGAGGCCCGGCTGGTAATATCGCGGTCTTCTGAAACACCCCTGAAACCCTTATTTTTCTCTGCCGGAGCCCCTATGAGTCGCCCGTCCCTGTCTGATCTGGAAAACCACTCGGACTTCATCCAACGTCATATCGGACCCACCGTCGAACAACAGCAGGAAATGGCGCAGGTGCTGGGCTATGACACTCTCGAAGCGCTAATCGATGACACTGTTCCAGCCGCCATCCGTCGCCAGGAGCCCATGGACCTGGCCGGTGCGATGACAGAAAAAGCGGTTATTGAAAGGCTTAAATCCCTAGCGCAACAGAACATCGTCAACAAGTCCTTCATTGGCACTGGCTACCATGACACTCTCACCCCCGCGGTCATTCAGCGCAATGTACTGGAAAATCCGGGTTGGTATACGGCATATACCCCCTATCAGCCGGAGATCTCACAGGGACGGCTGGAAGCACTGCTGAGCTTCCAGCAAATGGTGATGGACCTCACCGGCATGGAACTGGCTAACGCGTCCATGCTCGATGAAAGCACCGCGGCGGCGGAAGCAATGACTTTGCTGCAAAGGGTGAACAAGAAGAATCGCAGCAATGTGTTTATTGTCGCCCAGGACTGCCATCCCCAGACCATCGCTGTGGTTAAGACCCGCGCCCAGTTATTGGACATAGAAGTGCTGGTCGGCAACCCGGAAACACTCCTGGACGGCACTGAAGCCTTCGGTATGCTGCTGCAATACCCCGGGACGCATGGGAACCTGATCAATACTGCCCCACTTATCGAGAAAGCTCACGCCGCCAAGACACTGGTCACCGTCGCCGCCGACATTATGGCGCTGTTATTGGTCAAATCACCGGGCGAGCTAGGCGCCGATGTGGTTGTAGGTAATACTCAACGCTTCGGCGTGCCCATGGGTTTCGGTGGCCCGCATGCAGCTTATTTTGCAACCCGCGAAAGCTACAAGCGATCCACACCAGGGCGCATCATCGGTGTTTCGATAGACCGCAGGGGCAACCAGGCCTTGCGTATGGCCATGCAAACTCGCGAACAACATATCCGCAGGGAAAAGGCCACCAGCAATATATGCACTGCACAGGCTTTGCTCGCCATCATGGCCGCCTTCTACGCGATGTATCATGGCCCGCAGGGACTTCGAGGCATCGCCGAGCGCATCCACAGACTTACTGCAATATTTGCTGAGGGGATGAAAGGCCTGAATTTCAGCATCGAAAACCGTCAGTTCTTCGACACAGTCACCTTCGATGTCGGCAGCGAACAGCAGAATATTAACGCGCGCGCACTTGCCGCCGGGGTAAACCTTCGCGTTTTGGAAGATGGCCGCCTGGGCGTTTCACTGGACGAAACCACCTCCGCAGCTGACGTTGAAAACCTGTGGCGGATTTTTAGTGGCCAGGAAGAAGTTCCCAGTGTTGCCGCCTTGGACATGAAGATTGAGGGTCATCCCGGCGTACCTGATGAACTGCTCCGTGAAGTGAGCTATCTGCAGCATCCACTGTTCAACGACTATCACTCAGAAACAGAAATGCTGCGCTACATGCGCTACCTGGAAGACAAGGACATCGCCCTCAACCGCGCCATGATTCCGCTGGGCAGCTGCACCATGAAGCTTAACGCTACCACCGAAATGCTTGCCATCACCTGGCCTGAGTTCGCTGGCCTGCATCCCTTCGCCCCCGCAGAACAAACCAAGGGCTACCAGGCCATGATCGCAGAGCTGGATCATATGTTGCTGGAGGCGACGGGTTACGATGCGATTTCAATGCAACCAAACTCCGGCGCCCAGGGTGAGTACGCCGGTCTCCTCGCCATTATGCGCTACCACCAGAGTCGCGAAGACCATCAGCGCAAAGTGTGCCTGATACCTTCGTCGGCACACGGCACCAACCCAGCCTCGGCAGCCCTGGCTGGCATGCAGGTCGTTATCGTTGAATGCGATGAGCAGGGCAACATCGACATGGACGATCTCAAGTTGAAAGCTGAACGTCACACTGAAGATCTGGCCTGCATAATGGTGACTTATCCATCTACGCACGGCGTATTCGAGGAATCGATCATCGAACTTTGCGAGGTAATCCACCAGCACGGGGGGCAGGTCTACGTGGACGGAGCCAACCTGAATGCGCTGGTAGGTATAGCAGCACCTGGTAAGTTCGGTGCCGATGTTTCCCACCTAAATCTACACAAGACATTCTGCATTCCCCATGGAGGCGGTGGCCCGGGAATGGGCCCAATAGGGGTTGGTGCCCACTTGCAACCCTTCCTGCCGAGCAACCCCGTGGCGCCGGTGGCTGGATTAAACAGCAGTAATGATGTGGTTTCGGCAGCCCCTTTTGGCAGCGCCTCCATACTGCCTATTTCCTGGAGTTATATTGCACTGATGGGCGGCGACGGCCTGGTGCAGGCAACCAAAGTTGCGATTCTAAGCGCCAACTACATTGCCCATCGCCTGAGGGACCACTACCCCATTCTTTACACCGGGCGCTCCGGCAATGTGGCTCACGAATGCATCATAGACATACGCCAACTCAAGGAAGCGTCAGGGATTAGCGAAGAGGATATTGCCAAGCGCCTGATTGACTATGGTTTCCACGCGCCCACCATGAGCTTTCCAGTGGCGGGCACATTAATGGTAGAGCCCACGGAGTCAGAATCAATGTTTGAGCTGGATCGTTTTTGCGACGCGCTGATCTCCATTAAGCAAGAGATTGAAGCGGTCCAAGCGGGCCAGTTAGACGCAGCGGACAATCCTCTGATTAATGCCCCTCACACTCTGGAGGACGTCGTCGCAACCGAGTGGGACCACAGCTACTCCCGTGAGTTGGCTGCCTACCCAGTGGCGTCGCTACGCCGTTATAAATACTGGGCACCGGTGAATCGAGTTGACAATGTTCATGGCGATCGTAATCTGTTTTGCGCCTGCCCCGCCGTTGAATCCTATCGGGAGACAGAGCAATAGCGATTTTATCAATGAGCTGCGTTGTGGGTTAGACTACTGGGGGAGGGGCGAAGCATCGCGATGCCTATCCTCTGGCGTAAAATAATACCGATAATCCAACGTTTCAAAAGGAATGGCTATGAGTCACAAACCCTTTCGATTTTCGCTGCAGAGCTTCAACACCGACTCACCGCAAAGCTGGCGCAACCTGATCGCCAAAACCGAAGACCTCGGCTACTCCAGCTTCTTTTTAGCCGATCATTTCCTGAGTACCGGGCCAGCGCTGGACAGCACTGGCCACCCACCTCAAATGCTGGGAGCAACTCCTGCTATTGCCATGGCGCTGGAACAAACCAGCACTTTGAGAGTGGGCTGTCGCGTGTTTTGCAACGACTATCGCCACCCGATCACCCTGATTAAAGAAGCCGCTACTTTGGATTATCTATCCGAAGGGCGCTATGAGTTTGGTTTGGGTGCAGGCTGGATCAAAAATGAATATAAGGCGGTTGACCTTGCCTTTGATGAGTTTCCTGAACGCTTTAGCCGTTTTACAGAAACTGTTGAAGCCTACAAGGCATTTATGTCCGGTGAGCCAATGGAAATCGATGGCGAAAGCTTGAGGTGGTCTGGTTTTCACGGCACTCCTTCTCCGGCACAGCGACCGCACCCACCGATAATGATTGGTGGCGGCAGTAAAAAGATCCTGACTTATGCCGGACAGCACGCCGATATCGTCAGCCTGAATTTTAACAACCGCAGCGGCACCATAGGCGCGGACGGCATGGGTTCTGGCATGGCTGAGGCCACTGCCCGGAAGATCAAATGGATTAAAGATGGAGCGGGAGATCGCTTTACCGACATAGAAATTGAAATTGGTGCTTACACTACTATCTTAACCGATCAGCCTGAAGCAACCGCTGGTGCTATTGGCGAAGCACTGGGCATGAGTGCAGACGACATAATGCAACACCCACATTGCCTGATCGGAAGCGTGGACTTCATCTGCGATGAATTGGTTCGCCGTCGAGAGCAGTATGGTATTTCCTATGTCGCTGTCATGGATGATGGCAGCAATAACATGGTCGAGGCTTTCGCGCCCGTTGTCGCGAGAATGTCCGGAAAATAGGCCTGAGTCGCCGCTCCCTTCGCAGTAGAGCATGGGGAGACCTTCTGGCAAATGTTCTGCAGTAAAACCACCACACAATAACAGGGGTCAAATAATGGACGCCTTGCCACAAGACCAGCGCCTGATATCCCTGGCCGCCGGCGTTGTTCAGGAATTCCCACCCGAAGACGTCGTCGTGGCAGCGGCCCAAGCCGGCTTTAATGCGGTCGGCATCTGGTGTGATTTAGCCACCTGGACCAACGAACGCACTCACAACGTCATCAAAGCAATCGCCGAAACCGGGATTACTGTGCTCGATATTGAGGTTGCATGGTTGCAGCCGGGTGAACCTGCAGACAGCCAGGATCGTTTTATAGAGATCGCGAAGACCATCAATGCTAAAAATATTCTGTGCGTTTCTTCAGAACCCAATATCAGCGACACGAAAAAACGCTTCAAACGCCTGTGCACATTAACTGAGGGTAGCGACATTCGCATTGTGCTGGAGTTTCTGGCCATTACCGAGATCGACACTTTGGACAAGGCCCTGGAGGTCATTACTGATGTCGCCCATCCTGCCGGTGGCATCCTGATCGACTCACTGCACTTACAACGCACAGGATCCGATGTTGGTGATGTCGCAAAGCTCGCGCAGCAAAGCGTTGCATCTCGACTTCGACCCCGAGCTAGGCTGCTACCTTATCTACAGCTCTGTGATGCAAGCAAGACACTCAAAGAAGGCAGCACCGAGGGGATTCTGGAAGACGCATTGTATTTAAGGCAGCTTCCTGGAGACGGTGAACTACCACTGAAAGACACGCTTCAAGCCATAGGTCCGGATATGCCAATCAGTCTGGAGATTCGTTCTCGGGCTTTAAATGAGCAATTTCCAGACCTTCAGGACCGTGCAAACGCCGTTTTTGAGCGCACTCAACAATTTCTCAGCACATTGAGTTAGCCCTATGAAAGCAATTAAAGCGGTCGATAAGAAACCTGAATTGGTGAACGTTCCAGAACCCGGCGGCGATGGCGTTAGGGTTAAGGTTGTTTCATCCTCTATCTGCGGATCAGACCTACTCATGATGGCGTCCGGTGCATTTGGTGATCATGTTATTGGTCACGAATTTGCCGGGGTTACCGGTGACGGCCGCGCTGTTGCGATCGAACCGATCACGGGCTGCGGCCACTGTGCCAGCTGTGATGAAGGAAACAGGGTGCATTGCGATGCAGGCATTTACGTGATGGGGGTATTGGGCGATGGCGGCATGGCTGAATACGCCACCGTTCCCGCTGCCAATCTCGTGGAACTGCCCACTGGACTGGATATTCACATCGCGAGCCTGGTAGAACCGCTGGCGGTGGCGGTGCATGGACTGGATCGCGCACGGGTGCGAGAGGGGGACCGCATACTCGTTATTGGCGCGGGACCTATTGGTCTGGCGACCGGCGCGGCGTTACGTCACCGCGGTATCGCTTATGATATTGCGGCACGGCATGATCACCAGAGGATTGCCGCAGACCAACTGGGAGCCGGATTAAACCCCAACGGGCACTACGATGTGGTTATAGATGCGGTGGGGAGCTCTGAGTCACTCCTGCAATCTGCACAAATGGTTAAACCTTTGGGGCGCGTTGGCCTACTGGGCGTATCCTGGGAAGCTGTTGACCTGCAACCCCAGTTCACTGCCAAGGAAGCGGAGCTCATTCCATCTCTGGGGTATAACTGTAAGAGCCCTCAGCGAAATTTTGAGGAGGCGGGTGCTATTCTGCATCGTCATCCAAGCATTGCAGATGCACTGGTAACCCACCGCTTTCCCCTCGATGGCGTGACAGAGGCTTTCGCAACCGCCGCGGACAGGGCAGCAGGGGCAATAAAAGTTGTCTTTGATGTTGCCTGAAGTGCTGCCCACCATTGGTGCCGCTGAGCCGCGGTGCGGGACAACAAGCCGACAGGATTACTCTGCGCTTAAACCCAGCGCTTGTTTAGCAAAAATCAATGTCGACAGTGCATCCACACGCACGCTGTAAGCTTCGAGAAATAGCTTGCCTACGACCTTGCCGTTGGGGTTAACAATGATGGTACCGGGATGGGGTATGCCATAGGCCTCATCACCTGGGTTATACGATCGATTGAGAATACCTAGAGTTTTGAAACTGAGCGTATCGACATCATGAATAATGGGGTAGCTGATACCCCACTGATCGACAAAAGCCTGCTGCAACTCGGGGTCGTCATAGGTCATTGCGACAATGGCAATGCCAGCTTTGTCATAGGCGGCCTTATACTCCTGCAACTGGATCATCTGCTTCATACAGTAGGGGCACCATTGGGCAGAGCGAGTGGCCACAAAAACAGTACCGTTAGATCCGGCAAACTCGGCAATTAGCCGCAGCTCCCTGCCTTTATAGGTCGCTATAACCCCTGGAAAGTCAGAACCCAGCGCAGGGCCTGGGTCAAAGACGTCGCTATCGACACTGACAAACATATCACTGGTAATCTGCTCGTAGATCAATGGCTTAAGAGAGCCCCATGACAGATAAAGCCCCAATACAAGTAGAACTATCGCGCAGGTAGATGTAGATAAGATAATTTTTGCTATCGCCATACTCTCCCGCGCAAACACCTCAATAATTAATATGGCAATATTACCACTATTAGGCTTTTTATAATTGCCTCAGGAGGCTTAATTTATAGACCCTGCGGATTTTGTAGGCTTGTCTCAAGCTTAGTCCTTTACCGCAGTGTCACATCTGGGGAAATAACTTTTAAAATCTTAATTGGAAAAGGTGCTATGAATAGAAAATTCAGCCCAAAACTACTGGCCCTGGCGGTTTCCGCACAGGTCGCCTTCACAGCCGGCTATAGCCAGCTCACACACGCACAGGACGGGGCAGACCAACTCGAAGAAGTTGTTGTCACCGGTTCACGGGCTCAACCCCGATCGGTATTTGATTCTGCTGCACCCATTGACGTGATTGGTGGCGACGAGTTCCGCAACCAGGGCGCCAGCGATATGACCGAACTGCTGCGCAATTCGGTTCCTTCGTACAACGTTAACAGCCAGCCAATCAGTGACGCGGCAACGGTAATCCGTCCCGCAAACATGCGTGGCCTGGCATCAGACCACACGCTGGTCCTGGTCAACAACAAGCGTCGCCACCGCGCATCGGTCATATCCTGGCTGGGTAATGGCGTAAACGATGGCGCTCAAGGCCCTGACATCTCTGTCATTCCTTCGATTGCGGTAAAGCAAGTGGAAGTACTGCGTGATGGCGCTGCCGCTCAGTATGGCTCTGATGCCATCGCCGGCGTTGTTAACTTCATCCTCAAAGACTATGACGAGGGTGGAGCTATTGAAGCCAAATACGGAGAATACTCAGAGGAAGGTGAAAGCCTTTACTCTGTCGCCGGTAACATCGGCCTGCCTTTCACCGACCGTGGCTTTGTTAACTTGAGCGCAGAATATGGTGAGTCAGACCCCACTAATCGCAGCATTCAGCGCAACGACGCTGCTGGCCTGATTGCAGGCGGCAACGCCGATGTGGCCAATCCTGCTCAGATCTGGGGTAACCCTGAAGTCCGCGAAGACCTGAAAACATTCTTCAACCTCGGCCTGGACCTCTCAGATTCCTCTGAGTTCTACGCCTTCGGTAACTACGCATCCAAAGAAGTTGAGGGTGGTTTCTACTTCCGTAACCCCAATACCCGCGGCGGCGTATTCAGCCCAGACGGCGGCGAGACCCGTCTCGTCGGTGATGAGACTGGCGACCTGTCAGGCAATTGCAACACCAATCTTGCAGTCGGCGATGAAGCCGGCCTGGCAGCTGTCGTAGCCGATCCTAATTGCTACGTCTTTAACGAAGACTACCCCGGTGGCTTTACTCCCAGCTTTGGTGCTGAAACAGAAGATTACTCTTTTGTTGCCGGTGCTCGCGGCACGTTAGACGGCGGCCTGGTATGGGACGTCAGCGGTGGTGTCGGTTATAACGAAGCAGACTTCTTCATCAATAACACGGTGAACGCGTCTTTGGGTTCAGCGTCTCCCAATTCCTTTGATCCTGGTATGTACTCTCAGTTTGAGAAGAACTTGAACATCGACTTGTCTTACCCTGTTGACGTAGGTCTGGCATCTGACCTGAATATCGCGGGTGGCTTCGAATGGCGTGACGAGGAGTTTGAAATCGGTATCGGTGATGAGGCTTCCTACACAGTCGGCCCTCTGGCTGATCAGGGCTTCTCAGCGGCCTCTAACGGTTTCCCAGGCTTTGGACCTTTGGCCCAAGGCGATTGGAGCCGCTCCAATATCGCGGCCTATATCGACGTGGAAGCAGATGTGACCGATAACTGGTTGCTGGCAGGAGCGATGCGTTGGGAAGACTTTGACGATTTCGGTACTACCACCAACTTCAAAATCGCCACGCACTTCCAGGCGACTGAATGGTTGGGACTCCGCGGCACCTACAGCACCGGTTTCCGTGCACCAACTCCCGGTCAGTCCAATGCGTATAACGTTTCGACTGAATTCAACCTGGCAACAGGCGACCTGGAGAACAACGGCACGATTCCATCGAATACTGCTGTGGCAGGACTCCGCGGCGGTAAGGCACTGGATCCTGAAGAATCTACCAACTACACCTTTGGTGGTATTTTCCAGTTCGGCGACTTCAGTGTGACGGTTGATTACTTCAATATTGAATTGACCGATCGCTTGGGTGTGTCACAGAACTTCGAGCTGACTCAGTCTGAAATTGATGCATTGATTGAAGCTGGGGTTGCTGGCGCGAACAGCCTGTCAACTTTCCGCTTCTTTACCAATGGTATTGAGACAGAGACCGACGGTATCGATGTGGTCGCAACTTACAGCATGGACTCCAGAATCGGTGTTACCGATTTCAATCTGGCGTACAACCGAACCAATACTGAGGTCACCAAAGCTGATCCAAGCATCATTGATGACACTCGTATTACGGAGTTGGAAGATGCCCTACCCGAGACTCGCTGGAACCTGAGTGCATCTCACACTATGGACAACTGGCGCTTTATGGCCCGTTACAGCTACTTTGACGACTGGTATGACTCTGAAGATGTAGAAACATACAGTGGTTACGGCTTGTTCGATGCTGAAGTAGGTTACACCTTCGATATGGGCGTTTCGCTGATTGTTGGCGCAAACAACCTGACCGACGAAACCCCCGACGAAAACCGCAATGCGGCCGCAGGCGTGGGCAACCAGTACAGCCAGTGGTCTCCCGGTGGCTTTAACGGTCAGTTCGTCTATACCCGTTTGATTTACGATTTCTAATCGCATTTCGACAGTTAAAAACGGGAGCTTCGGCTCCCGTTTTTTTTTGCCTTCAATTACACGACACATTGATGCACGGTAGTTCTTGAAACCTGCGTCGCAACAGGGATAATAGCGCTTCTTGGCACCGACCATCGCCAACACTAATATCATCAATAAGTAGTTCATGACCCAAGCCCTCCCCCAGGTTTCCCTGGGCAGCTCACGACTTGTGCGGTTTTTAACCGATTTGTCCGTCAGTGACACACAGGTGTCTCACCGGCAGTTCACCGAACGCCTGGGACAATTAATCGACTTTTCCGACTCTATCAACCTGTCGGCGGCTCACGCTCGCTCGCTGAACGCCATTGATGAAGACGCCGAGTCATTTCGGGAGGGGATAACGAGTGAATTCCTGAGGGCGCGCAGCACCATCGTACGGGCAGCAATGCGCAGTTTTGTCTTGGGATCAGGCCCCACCCGCATCAAGTGGCCACGGGCAGAAACCCCTCCGCAGGAGCCTAACAGTGCTACCGCGGCCTACCTGAAGTTTTACCAACTGCAACAAGCGGATGTAGACACCAAAATTCGTGGCCTGCACCTGCGTACCCGACAGGCAATAGCGTCGCTCTCTCCCAATCTGGCTCGTATCTGTGCTATTGACGCAGCACTAAACGACGCTTTGGCGACTCACGCCAGACGTTACCTGTCGGCAGTACCAAATCTGCTAATGCGGCGCCTGGAACATCTTTACACCGAGTTCGAGGAAACAGTGCAGAGCGGTGCTGAACGGGAGGTGTCCTGGATTGAAACCCGCGAGCGCTACCGCAGGGAGTCTCAGGGATTATTACTGGCCGAAATCGAAGCTCGCCTGCTGCCCTCGCTGGGCCTGATAGAAGCACTTAACGAAGAGATCAAAGATGAAGACTAAATTGTTGTTTGCAGCTGCCGCCCTGCTGGGTGCCCTGGCCGTTTTATGGATGGGCGGGGGCTTTGTCGGCGCTAACCCGCTGGCGCTGCTGGTCACCGTGGTGATTGGCTTCGTGTACGCTTTGGGGCTGTTTGAATTGGTACAGTTTCGCAATGCTACCTCTACCCTGGCAACGGCGCTTGAAAAAGTGAGCGCCAGCGATGAATTTTCCCTGCAAACCTGGCTCGCAACATTACACCCCTCTCTGCAAAATGCAGTAGGGCAGCGTATCGAAGGCGAAAAAATAGGACTCCCCTCCCCCGTTTTCGCACCTTACCTTGTCGGCCTGCTGGTCATGCTAGGTTTGCTGGGTACTTTTGTCGGCATGGTAGATACTCTGCAGGGGGCGGTTACAGCTTTGCAGGGCACCACAGAGCTGGAGGCTATCCGCGCAGGTCTGGCAGCCCCTATTGAGGGTCTGAGTCTCGCCTTTGGGACCTCCGTAGCAGGCATCGCCGCGTCTGCCATGCTGGGACTGAATTCGACACTGAGCCGACGTGAGCGCATGCTCGCCACTCGAGAACTGGACCGTTGCATCAGCGGGCCACTGCGTCAATACTCATTACATTTCAATCGTCAACAGACTTACGTCGCAATGCAGGCACAAGCCTCCGCTTTGCCAGAAGTCGCCAGCCAGCTCGGTGCTATGGCCGGTGAACTGCAACGAATGGGTCAGCAGCTGAGTCAGCAGTTGCTGGATAACCAACAACAGTTTCACCAGTCCACAGAGCAGCACTATAAGGGCCTGGCCAGTTCCGTAGAGAGCTCACTGAAGGAAACCCTGAGCGCCAGTGGAAAGCTGGCCGGGGAGAGCATCGCTCCCGCTGTGGAGCAAGCCATGGGGCAGCTCACTGCACAAACAACTGACACTCAACAGAAATTACTGGATGTCACTGAACATTTATTGAAGACTCGCGCCGCCAATGAAGCAGACTGGCTGGAACAACAGGGTGAACGCATGCAGGCGATGACCACCGCCCTGCGCCACGATCTGGAAACACTCACCTCATCCTTACAACAGGAATTGGGCGCGTTGCGCGAAGAGGAAGCGAAACGCGATACAGCAGTAGACAAGCGTTTGGCCGACATACAAATTCGTACTGCCGAGCAGTTGGGATCTCTTCATAGCAGCACCAGTGACAGCTTTGCCACGCTGCAGGCATCAGCAAACCAGGGTTTGGATGAACTGCAAACGTCGGTTGCAGAAACCCTGGGGCAGCTGAACGAATCACTTGGCGAAAGTCTCTCCAAACTTGAAGGCACCGCGGCAGAACAGCTCAGCGCGCTGGAAACAACAGCAGCCACCCAACTGGCAACGCTTGAGAGCAGTGCTGCGGAGCAGCTGGCCGGGCTGGGCCGTGAACTGCAGGCCCCGATGTCGGCACTAATTGCCACGGCGTCCGAAACCCCCAGGGCCGCTGCAGAAGTGATTGGTAAATTGCGTGAGGAAGTCAGCAATAATATGGCGCGGGACAACCAACTGCTGGAGGAACGACAGCACATCCTGCAGGACCTATCCAAACTGTCCAATTCCCTGCAAGCGTCTTCTACGGAGCAGAAAACAGCCATAGAACAACTAGTCAGCTCATCTGGCGAAATACTGACCAAGGTCAGTGAACAATTCAGCGAACAGCTGCATTCTGAGACTGACAAGCTGTCGGAAATTACCGCCAATGCCGCCGGCAGCGCGGCCGACATTGCCAGCCTCGGAGACTCTTTTAGCCTGGCCGTGCAGTTGTTCAGCGATTCAAACAGCCACTTGATAGACAACCTGGGTCGAATCGAGGAATCAATGGAAAAATCGACTGAGCGTTCCGACGAACAGATGAGCTACTACGTGGCTCAGGCTCGCGAAATCATTGACCAGAGCATGCTTTCACAGCGCGAGATCATCGAAGAGTTGAGGCGCCTGGGGCAAACCGGTGACCTGTTTGCAGCCGAGGCCAGCTAGTGGAAGAGCTACAGCAAGAGCTGAACGACGACACTCCCGTATGGGCCATTTTTGGCGACCTGATGTCGGCCCTGGTCGGCGTATTCGTGCTCATCCTGGTCTGGGTGCTGGGCTATCAGGTTGAACTGTCGCAATCCCTGCAGCAAGAAGTGACTCGCAGGGAAGCAGAGCAAGATCGGCGAATGGTACTTGAAGAAGCACTTGCGGCACCACTGGCCAGTGGCAGAATCACCTTGCGCGACGGCCGCATCGGCATTAGCGGCAGTGTGCTATTTGCACTGAATTCCGATCAACTGCAAGCTGAAGGGCGTGAACTCCTCAGCAGCCTCATCCCACCACTGAAGCTCTACCTGTTAGAGCAAAACGATTTACTGATGGTTAGCGGCTTTACCGATGACCTGCCCATTCAGGACGGCAACCTGCATTTTAATGACAATTGGGAGCTCTCTGCCCAGCGCGCGCTCACTGTGACTCGAGCACTTATCGAGGAGGGCATGCCCCCCTCACTGGTGTTCGCCGCAGCCTTTGGCGCCGAACAGCCCGTGGTAGCCAATACCGACAGCGAGAGTCGCTCGCGAAATCGCCGAGTGGAAATGGCACCCGTGCCTCGCGCCTCAGCAGAAACAGTTTCACTTGATTGACCTGCAAGCAGAGCTCGCTGCCTTACAGACTTCAACAGGGAGTGGAAACCCTGCCCGACTGCGCTACATCGAGAGCCTGTTGGCAAAAGCACAACAACGCGGCGGTAAGCTCGGCAGCATTTTGGAAAACAAAGCCAGCAGTGCAATGTGCAGCTATCGCGCCCAGTATTCCAACATCGCGCCAAAAGAACCTCATAGACCTCACCGCAATACGCAACTGCGAGAACTTAATCAATTTCTAGAGGGGTTGCGGCTAGCTGAGGACGATCCCCGGGCTGCTCCACTTGAAGCCGCCATGCGTCAGCAGGAACTGGATCTGGCAACCAATATTGCTCAACAGGCAGAGCCTGGCCAGCAAGCGCTACCCGGGCGTAGCGAAGAACTCAAGGCCGCGAGGCGTTTCCATTCTGCCATGGTAGAACTGAATGCCGAGCGAGTCGTCACTCAGGCACTCGCCGAAGTCCCAGAAGCGTGTGGACCACTAAATCCCCAGCGACTGGCCACCCGTTCATTGGAGACCATGCGCGAACTCTCACCCCATTATCTCAGCCGTTTTGTCAGTTATATTGACACCCTATTCTGGTTGGAGCAGGCGGAGCGAGGCAACAAGCGCTGACACCTTAGCCAACTGGGTACAGCTGTCTTGACGGGCGTAGTTGAATACCGCTTGTGAAACACAGGGTGAGCGGTGTTTGAGGGAATTACGCAATAGTCAGCTGCGCCCTTAACCGATCCGTCATCAGCCTCACAGTTCATCGCAAAAACCTTTCAATCTGTCTCAGAAAATACGCCTGTGATGGGAATATTGTTATTATTGCGTCATCACATTGATGCTTACGTTCACATAAGCGTCTCTTAAGCATGGGATACGTCGCCAAGGAAGAAATACGCTCATGACCAAGAATCTGGTAAAAATCATCGCACCTATAGCTGTAATAGCTGTATCGGTGGGAGCTTACGCTGTGCTCCAGGTTTCTCGCCCCGAACCGGAGAAAAACGAAAAGGGTCCAAGGCCAACCTCTGTCTACACCGCAACCGTCGGCCAGAAAGACGCGTCGCTGGAAGTTACTACCCAGGGCGAGGTTCGCTCCCGCACGGAGATTGATCTGGTCTCTCAGGTAGGAGGAAGAGTTATCAGTGTCTCCCCTGAGTTTGTAGAGGGCGGCCGGATAGAACCCGAAATCTCCTTGTTACAAATTGAAGACACCGATTACCGGCTGGCACTAAGCCAGGCACAAGCACGAATGGCCGATGCTGACTTATCGGTTCAGCAAGCCCTTGCCGATCAGGATGTGGCACGCAAGCAATTACGAAACGATAAGACTGCATCTGACTTGGCGTTAAAAAAGCCACAGGTTGCTCAGGCTCGAGCCATGCGAGAAGCTGCCCAGGCAGGATTACAGCAAGCCAGACTCGACCTAAAACGCACCAGCATCACCCTTCCTTTTACAGGTCGTGTCGCAGAGACCCGGGTTCACATCGGTCAGTTTATTACGCCCGGAGCTATTTTAGGCAAGGTATTTGGCACAGAACTGGTCGAGGTCAGGCTACCATTGAACAACAGGCAGTTAGCGTCTCTGGGCTTACCCATCGGCTATATCGCGTCCGAGGGTGGTGGCCTGCCGGTATCTTTCAGCGCCCAGGTGGCAGGCGAACTGCACCAATGGCAGGGCAAGCTAGTTAGGCTTGACGCGTCTGTCGACTCCGACACGCGCATGTTGTATGCCATGGCTGAGGTTGCCGACCCCTATGGCAAGGCTGCATCTGCTAGTGGCATGCCCTTGGCGGTGGGCCTTTTTGTAGACGCCAAAATACAGGGCCGGAGCCTGAAGGCAGCCATGAGCATACCAGGCAATGCATTGCGAGCAGGGAACCTTGTCTACGTCATAAACGGCGAAGGCCGACTTGAAATACGCAACGTTAACGTAGTGCACTCCACCCCCGAACGAGCGGTGATTGCCAAAGGCCTGGCACCGGGCGAAAAAGTCGTTGTATCTGCCATTCGCAATCCCATTCAGGGCATGGCGCTTGCAGCGATGAACGCGGAGGACCAGTAAGCCATGAAAAACATCATCGCCTGGTGGGTTCACAACCCTGTCGCTGCCAATTTACTGATGCTGGGAATATTGCTGTCAGGTTTCCTTGGCATGCAGAGCATGGAAAAAGAGGCTTTTCCCAATATTAAAATAAACCAGGCCGCTATTACCGTCGCCTGGCCCGGAGCTAACCCGCAAGAAGTCGAAGAACAAATTGTCGCGCGCATAGAACAGTCGCTGGAAAACGTTGATCAGGTATACAACTACTACTCGACTTCTTCAGAGGGTTTTGCAGAGCTCAGCGTATCGACCTATCCCAACGTCGACATCAACGACTTTATTAATGAGGTGAAAAGCGCCGTTGACGCAGTCACTTCGTTACCCAGAGACATAGAACCCCCACGAGTTCAGCGTCGCCAGAGCCGCAACGAAATGATTCGCGTTGCAGTCCACGGCGATGTCAGCGAAAGAGAACTGACCCGACTCGCTGAAGATCTTAAAGATGAAATGGCCTCGTTACCTTACATCTCTACGATCAACTTGTTCGGCACTCGAAAAGAAGAAGTCACTATCGAACTTTCAGAATCTGCGATGCGCCGTTTCAGCTTGAGCTTTGAGGAAGTGGCCGCTGCGATTCGAGCGAATTCGATTAATTTATCCTCGGGCCAAGTCAGAACTGAAACTGGCGATGTTCAACTGCGGGCGCGCAACCTCGCTGACTCGCAAACTGACTTCGAACGTATCGTCATCAGGCAGACCTCGAAGGGCGCCGTGGTGCGCGTAGGTGACGTTGCCAAAGTGATTGACGGCTTCGAAGAAAACGAAATTCTCGCGACCATGAATGGCCAACCCGCAGTCCTGTTACAGGCTATGAGCACCGATAACATGCAGGTCGTGAAGTCCAGCAATGCTGTTGAGGCCTGGATAGAGGAAACTCGACCGACGCTACCGCAGGGCGTTGAACTCAGTATGTGGTTCGATACAGCCTCTATTTACAACGAGCGAATGGATCTGATCACTGAATCTTCGCTGCTCGGATTGGTTCTGGTATTCCTGGTGTTGATTTTATCGCTTCGTCCCAAGGTGGCGCTGTGGGTCACTGTCGGGATTGCCGTAGCATTCGTTGGGACCTTTGCGTTGTTGCCTAGCAACGATGTTTCAATGAACGTAATGTCTTCTTTCGCATTCCTGATGGTCCTGGGCATCGTAGTCGACGACGCTATCGTGGTCGGAGAAAGCATTCACCATCACGCCCATGTCAGTGGCGGCGGCTCACGTTCCGCGATCGAAGGAGCATTTTCAGTCTCCCGACCGGTCATCTTCGCTGTACTTACCACTATGATCGCCTTTGCGCCCTGGCTGTTTGTTACCGGTGAAGCTTCACAAATGACTCGGCAGTTGAGCATCGTCATCACAGTCGCCCTAACCATTTCACTGATCGAAGCTTTCTTTATTCTGCCTTCCCACCTGGGCCATTTGGAACCGCGCAAAGAGCTGCGCGGTCTCGCCAAAACGCAACAAAAAATCGAACACAGCATTATCGACTTTGCAGAAAATATCTACCGGCCCATATTGAGTTGGGCCGTTAAACATCGCTATCTCACCACCAGCATTTTTACCGGAGCATTCATTCTCAGTGTGGGTATTTTTTCAAGCGGCTGGGTTAAGTTTTACTTTATGCCACAGGTGGAGTCAGAGCAGATCTACATCAATGTAACGCTCCCCAATGGCACACCTTACGCTCGTGCACTGGAAGTGCTTGATCAACTCCAGGAAGCTGAACTACAGCTGATTGCTGAAGTAGATGAGCGCGCCGAGCGCGGTGAAGGTAGCGGCCAATTGATTGAGGGGTGGTACACACGGTCTCGCCGGGACAGTGTAATTGCTATCGTAAAACTGGCCTCTCCAACGGTCAGAGATATGTCTGCAAAAGAAGCAGCGGAGCGACTTCGAGACCTGGTCGGTGAAATACCTGACGCCGACCAAATCGAAGTGAACTATTCCCTCACCGGCAACGATGCTGATGTGACCTATTTGTTAAAGCACAGAGACCCTGAACAATTAAAATTGGCCTCGCGCGCATTGAGAGAGCACCTTACAAACTATGAGGGCACTTATTTCGTGCGCGATAGCCAGCGCGGCGAATCAGAAGAAATGATTCTGAATTTGCGGCCCGGCGCCGAAAAATTAGGCATCACTCTCGCGGACGTCTCGCGACAGGTTCGCCAGGCGTACTATGGTGAAGAGGTTCAGCGTCTGCCGCGGCCAAATGGTGATGCCAAGGTGATGGTCAAATATCCGAAGGAAGTACGGCGTAATCTATCGAGCCTGAACAACTTTAGAGTACGCACTGCCGATGGCCGTGAAGTCCCGCTGTTATCCGTCGTCGACATTGAACTGTCAGCCGGCGTACAGCGTATTCAACGCCGCAATGGTGAGCGTTACATCCGAGTCAGGGCTGACATGAACCATGACATGATGGGGGATATCACCAAAGACGTGACTGACAATTTCATCCCCAGCCTGACACAAAACTATCCTGGGCTAGAAGTTCTCAAAGGCGGACAACAGGAAGAAGAGGAACAATTTTTCACCGAAATTTTAGCGCTTTATGCAATTGCCCTGTTCATGATGTATACCCTGATCGCCATCGCATTTCGCTCCTACTGGTTGCCGTTGCTGGTGATGACGGCCATACCGTTTGGCTTTATGGGCGCTATTTTCGGCCACCTGTTGTTTGGCGTACCGATGGCAATGTTTTCCTGGTTTGGAATTGGCGCTGCCGCAGGTGTGGTAGTCAACGACAACCTGGTATTAGTCGATTACATAGGACGCCTGCGTGAACAGGGAAATTCCTTACGCGACTCCATCGTGGATGCGGGAGTCAATCGCTTCCGCCCCATCCTTCTTACCACCGTTACTACTTTCGTAGGGCTACTTCCAATCATGGCAGAAGAAGCTACGAACGCGCAGTTTCTGAAGCCCGCGGTGCTCTCGCTCGCATTTGGGGTATTGTTTGCACTGTTTGTAACACTGCTTATGGTGCCGGCTTTATACTCTATAGGCGGAGATCTTGCCCATGGTAGAAGCCGCTTAAAGGCGCGCTTGTTTGGTGCTGACAAAAAGGGGGGGCTGCAGTCTCGCTGAGCACCCCCGCTGGGATTAGCGGTCCGGCAGGAACCTGTCAGTCAGTTTATCGATAGACCAGGAATCCGGCTTCTGGCTCGGTGGATATTCACCAAAAGTCTGTAAGTATTGAGTCGTTACTGCACTCCCCATGTACACCCAGGCTGCTTTGTCGATGGCCCAGTCCCAGTAGGTATTGGAGTTGTGATCTGCTCTCTCAAATGGGTCTCGACGTAAATGAAACAGCTTTGGTATGCGCAATGTCACTTCGGGCTCGGCCCACAGGGCCATGGTCTTGGCGCGATTCTCTGCGTACACCACTTTCCAATCGCCGACTCGAATACAAACGGGCATACCGCCATCATTGTGATAAACAAATTCTCGCCGTGGGCCGTTTTCCACTTGCCCGCTTAAGTAAGGCAGGAAGTTATAACCATCGAGGTGCAGTTTGGAGTTCTTGCTGCCCACGCGCTTACCTTTCAGCAAATCTTCCTTAAGACCGCTGTCACCCGCAGCTGCTACCAGTGTGGGCATCCAGTCCAGGTGCGACATAATCTCATTGGAAACTTGCCCAGGCGCGATCTTCGCAGGCCAACGAACGACAGCAGGAACACGGTAAGCTCCTTCCCAGTTTGAATTTTTTTCACTGCGAAAGGGCGTAATACCGGCATCTGGCCAAGTGTTGTAATGAACTCCGTTATCCGTGGAGTAAAACACTATTGTATTTTCAGCAATACCGAGCTCGTCTAACTGGTCCAGCATTAGTCCGACAAGCTCATCGTGAGCCACCATCACGTCGTTATAGTAATCCTGTCCGGACTTGCCTAAATGCTTCTTCGCCGGATGGGTACGAAAGTGCATTCCAGTGGTGTTTAGCCAAACGAAAAATGGCTTGTCGGCCTTTACCGACTTGTCGATAAACTTCTGGGCTGCCGCAGCGAATTCCTCATCAGCGGTTTCCATACGCTTGCGAGTCAGTGCACCGGTATCCTCGATACGACCATCAGCATAGGAATGAATCACGCCACGCGGGCCAAACATCTTGCGAAAAGCCGGGTCCTGAGGGTAATCAACATCTTCGGGCTCTTCCTCCGCATTCAGGTGATATAAGTTCCCCAAGAACTCATCAAAACCGTGATTGGTCGGCAGATTTTCATCTTTATCGCCCAGGTGGTTCTTACCGAACTGGCCAGTGGCGTAACCCTCGGTCTTGAGTACCTCAGCAATCGTGATATCGCGATCAGTAATACCTAACTCCGCTCCCGGCAGCCCCACTTTGGAAAGGCCCGTGCGCAAAGGCGTTTGTCCGGTAATGAAACTGGAACGTCCCGCCGTACAGCTCTGATCGCCATAGTAATCGGTAAAACGCATGCCCTCTTCGGCGATGCGATCGATGTTCGGCGTTTTGTAACCCATGATGCCATCGCTGTAGGCACTGATATTGCTTATGCCTATATCGTCCCCCCAAAAAACCAGGATATTGGGCTTCTCGGCAGCCCAGACAGGAAAGGCAAGCGCGGCACCGACAACGATGCCAGCACCGGCTAATAATTTATGTAGTCTCACGAAAATGCCCTCTTGGTTCGTTCAATTTACTTGCATACCTCGGTACGCTATTGCTCAGAAAAAACACATTAAAATTATCACATTAGTTTGCAGGTTTGTTTTTCTCAAAAGAAGCCAACTGTTCGGCAGTCGCTGCTTTCTGGTGTTTCTGCTTCCATTCACTGTAGGGCATGCCATACACCCTCTCCCTAGCCTGATCATAGTCTACATCGACACCTTCTTCCTCTGCAGCCGCCATGTACCACTTCGATAAACAATTACGGCAAAAACCCGCAAGATTCATCAGGTCAATGTTCTGGGCGTCCTTGCGGCCGTCCAGGTGTTCCAATAAGCGGCGGAACACCGCAGCTTCAATTTTATCTGTGTTCGGCACGAGTGGTTTCTCCTTCATCAGGTGTGTGAAAAACAGCACTGGAAGTGCTATTGCCTCGATCGTTAATCAGCCTGCGTATCGCTAGTGTCAGCACTTACATTGGACATCAATATATCGCGCAAAATATTTTGCTGGCCGGGGTAGCGCCATTGGACTGAATCAAAACTGGCTAAATCCAGCCAAAAGCTCCGCCTGACCTCCATTACCGCGGGAGCAATCTGGCCAGAATCCGGGTGAATAGCGCAAGCATACAAATGAAAGCCCGTGTCGAATACGGTCAGGAGCTTTCCTGGAATCAGGCTTAGGCCGGTCTCTTCCAGAGTTTCCCTGTGGGCAGCGCACTGCGCAGACTCACCTTCTCTCGACTTACCCCCTGGAGGAGTCAAGCCACCGGTGCGTGAATCGACGACCAGCACTTTTCCATGAACGACGGCCAGGCAACCGGCTGCAAATGCAAAATCGGGCTCGCCTTCATAGGGACAGCCAAGTTGCGGCGTCGCGGTGCACGAAGATAACGGCAAGCAAAAAAGAAGGGCGTGGAGATATTTCAAACTCAATACTCCAGTGCTACCTGCTCATGTCCCAGTTCATCCCGCAAGATCTGGATTAACTCGTCGCTGGGAACAACGCGCCATCGCTCACTCAGGTGCACTCTGGCCCTGTTGCTTTGCTGCAAATAATCGATACTCACCGGACAGCGACCTCCCGCTGCTTCCGCAAGAATTTGTTCCAATCGCGTTGTAAAATGATCATCGAATCGCTCGGCATTGACCCTCAGGGTGAGCCTTGAAGCGTAGCTTTGACGCGCCTCATCAATGCTTCGCACGCCGCTGGCACGCACCACCGGCTTACCGCTGCGGTCATCCTGCTGCACTTTACCCTCTATCAGCACGATGGTGTCCTTGACCAATAGCTCGCGGAACTGGTTATAGACTTCCGAGAAAAGAGTCACCTCCATCTGCGCACTGCTGTCATCCAGAGTGAGTACTGCCATCGTTCCTCGTTGAGTATTCATTGTTCGGGTAGCCATAATCAGCCCGACCAGCAGTTGGTTACCCTGTTTGTCAGGACGCACATCTACAATACGCTTGGGGGCAAATTTTCTAATTTCTACCTGATACTCATCGATAGGGTGTCCGGTAATGTATAAGCCCAGGGTGTCCCGTTCGCCGCCCAGGCGCTCTTTATCCGTCCAGGGACGCACCTTGCGAAAGCCCGCATAAACATCCTCTGTTCCATTTTCCTGGCTGGGTACGACTTCGCCAAACAAGTCATCGATACCCGCATCTCGATTACTGGCACTTTGCTCGGCTGCTTTAAGCGCATCTTCCATACTCGCCATCAATACCCACCGGGTTTCGCCCAGGGAATCCAATGCCCCCGAGCGGATAAGCGCTTCGATAGCCTTACGATTTACTTTTCGGGGGTCGGTTCGGGCGCAGAAATCAAACAAGTCGGTGAAGGGGCCGTCTGTTTCACGGGTTGCAAGAATGATCTCAACCGGCCCTTCCCCCAGTCCCTTAATAGCGCCCAGACCATAAATGATGTCACCCTGCGCATTCACTGTGAACATGTACTGCCCTTCGTTGACATCTGGCAATTTCAACGACAACTTCATCCGCTTGCATTCGTCGACGAACACCACAATCTTGTCTGTATTGTCGAGTTCAGAACTCATCACCGCGGCCATGAAGGGGGCGGGATAGTGTGTCTTGAGCCAGCAGGTCTGGTATGAAACGAGCGCATAGGCAGCGGAGTGCGATTTGTTGAAACCGTAGCCCGCAAATTTTTCTACAAGGTCGAAGATCCTCATCGCCAGCTCGCTATCGACACCCTTGGACTTGGCACCCTCTTCAAAAATCGTCCGTTGCTTGGCCATCTCTTCGGGTTTTTTCTTACCCATGGCCCGGCGCAACATGTCTGCGCCACCCAGGGTATAGCCCGCCAGTTCCTGAGCAATCTGCATCACCTGCTCTTGGTACAGGATAATGCCGTAGGTGGGCTGCAAAATGGGCTTGAGCCACTCGTGCTGCCACTTGGCATCGGGGAAAGAGAGCTCCTCCCTGCCGTGCTTACGATTGATAAAGTTGTCAACCATGCCTGATTGCAATGGCCCTGGGCGAAACAGCGCCACTAATGCGACGATGTCCTCGAAGCAGTCGGGTTGCAGACGCTCAATCAAGTCCTTCATACCGCTTGATTCCAACTGGAACACTGCGGTAGTTTTTGCAGACTTGAGCAAAGTAAAACTGGGCTGATCATCCAACGGTATCTGCATGATATCCAGCGGTGCTTGCCCGTCTGTATCCCTGACGGTGTTTATCATTTTCACCGCCCAGTCGATAATGGTGAGAGTGCGCAGACCCAGGAAGTCAAACTTCACCAGACCCGCATCCTCTACGTCGCCCTTGTCGTACTGGGTTACCAGGCCAGAGCCGCTCTCGTCACAAAACAGCGGCGAAAAGTCGGTGAGTTTGGAGGGCGCGATAACCACACCGCCTGCGTGTTTGCCCACCCCTCGGGTGACTCCCTCCAGTTGTTCCGCCATGTCCCAGATTTCCTGGGCTTGCTCGTCTTCAGCAAGAAACTCCTTTAGCGCCTCCTCCTGCTCTAGCGCCTTTTCCAGGGTCATTCCCACTTCAAACGGAATCAACTTCGACAATTTGTCAGCGAGTCCATAAGACTTACCCTGAACTCGCGCCACGTCACGCACCACCGCCTTGGCTGCCATCGTGCCAAAGGTGATAATTTGTGACACCGCCTCGCGACCGTATGTATCTGCCACATAGTCGATGACCTGATCGCGCTTATCCATACAGAAATCAACATCAAAATCGGGCATGGATACCCGCTCTGGATTGAGAAAGCGCTCGAATAGCAGGTCGTACTCAAGAGGGTCCAGGTCAGTAATTTCCATGGCGTAAGCCACCAGGGAACCAGCGCCTGAACCTCGTCCCGGACCCACCGGAATGTCGTGTTGCTTGGCCCAGCGAATAAAGTCCATCACGATAAGAAAATAACCGGGGAAGCCCATCTGGATAATGGTCTCCAGTTCGAATTCCAGTCGCTCCCTGTACTGCTTCTGTTTTGCAGGAAAGTCATCCGCCGAGCTATCGAACAGGGCCTCCAGGCGCGCATCCAGTCCGTCGTGAGACAGCTGCCGGAAAAACTCGTCCATGGTCATGCCTTCAGGCACGGGATAATCAGGCAGATACGGCTTACCCAGTTCCAACACCACATTACAGCGGCGGGCAATTTGCACTGTGTTGGCCAACGCCTCGGGAATATCGGCGAACAACTCCGTCATCTCTTCGGGCGAACGGAGATACTGTTGTTCGGTATAGGATCGCGCACGCCTTGGGTCATCCAGGGTGCGCCCTTCCCCGATACAGACTCGCGCCTCATGGGCCTCAAACTCTGAGGCGTCAAGAAAACGAACATCGTTAGTGGCCACCACCGGACACTGAAGCTGGGCAGCCAGGTTCACTGCGCCGTGAAGATGAGTTTCATCTCCCTCCCGGCCCGTACGATGTAGCTCCAGATAGAAACGTTGCGGATATAGAGCCATCCAATATTTTGCGCGGGCCACTGCCAACTCAGACTTTTCGCCTATAATCGCCTGGCCAACATCGCCTCTAGCCCCTGCAGACAGGGCAATCACACCCTCCGCACACTCTTCCAACCAGGCCTTTTGTACGTAAGGGACACCCAGGTACTGACCCTCAGTGTAAGAGCGCGAGATCAACAGCGTAAGATTATGGTAACCAGTCTGGTTCATTGCCAGCAGGCACAAAGGATAGGACTTCTCTGGGTCGTCCGCGTCCAACACCCTGAGATCGGTGCCAAAGATGGGCTGAACACCGGCGCTGAAAGCGCTCTTGTGGACTTTTACCAAGCCGTAAAAGTTACTGACATCAGTGACAGCCACCGCGGGCATACCGAGCTCGGCAACGCGGCTCATCAACGGTTTTAGGCGGACTAGACCATCGACAATGGAAAATTCGGAGTGGAGGCGTAAATGAACGAACTGGGTCATGGGGAAAGTGTACCGCTGTTCCCGGTGCGCAGCAGCAAACTCTTGGATATTTTATTGAGAATAGCTTTTATGGGCGTCCAAGCGAGCCAGCTCTCCATGGTCGCGTGGGGACTACCGACTTACTTAACGATTTTAAGAGAGGGCCGACCTTCAGGGTTATGCGGTTCAGGTGGGGTATCGTCCGGCGGTATTTCGACTTCTTCTTCGTGCTCAAACACCATGCCCTGGCCATTTTCTCGAGCGTAGATACCAATAACAGCACTGACCGGGACGAAAATATCTGTGGCGACACCACCGAAGCGACCATTAAACGCCACTGCATCATTAGAGATATTCAGCTCCATGACCGCTGTTGGTGAAATATTAAGCACGATCTGGTCATCTTTGACGTATTGCTCAGGCACCATGACGTTGTCAATGGCGGCATCGACAAGAATGTAGGGGGTGCAGCCGTTGTCAACAATCCACTCATAGAGAGCGCGCATGATGTAAGGGCGACTGGGGGTCATGGACATCCTTAAAAGGTTGTCGATAATGCGCTCTTAAGAGCGCATCTCGCGTTCCTGCTCGGAAAGACTTTCCTGGAAAGACTCGCGGGCAAACAGGGCATCCATATAGGCCAAAAGAGGTTTGGTCTGCTTGGAGGAGCGAATATCAACACCGAGTGAAGGCAGACGCCACAGGATAGGTGCTATGCAGCAATCCACCAGAGTGAACTCTTCACTCATGAAAAATGGCTTCTCCGCAAAAATCGGGGCGATTCCAGTGATACTGTCTTTCAGCTCTTTGGTCGCTTTCTTGATCACATTCTCGCTGCGTGTGTGCTGAATAGAATCAACCAGCGCGCACCAGTCCTTTTCAATACGATGGATCAGGAGACGGCTTTCTGCTCGCGCTACTGGATATACCGGCAACAGCGGCGGATGCGGAAAGCGCTCATCCAGATACTCCATCATTACCTTGGACTCATAGAGCACCAGGTCACGGTCGACCAGAGTAGGCAGGCTGTTATAAGGGTTCAACTCAGACAACTCGGTCGGAGGATGGAGTGCATCCGCCTCGATCATGTCTACCGTCACGCCCTTTTCGGCCAGAACGATACGCACTCGGTGGCTGTAGTGACTGGTTGGATCAGAAAAAAAGATCATTGAAGATCGCTTTGCCACAACACCCATCGAAAATTCCTCAGTTGGTTCTCTTAAAAAAACAAATGCGGCGTGACCATGGTCACACCGCGAGCTCTGACCTCAGTTGATCAGTGTACGTCTTTCCAGTACTCGCGGTTAAGTAACCAGGCGAACACAAAAAACAATGTGATAAACAGCAAAACGAAAATGCCGGTGCGCTTACGTTCCGCAGCCATGGGCTCGGCAGTGTAAGCCAGAAAGTTCACCAGGTCGTAAATCGCGGTGTCGAATGCTTCGGGGCTCATATTGCCCTCGGCAGTAATGTTAAAATTACCGCATGGGTCTTCAAGAATATCCTCACCGGTGAGCGGATCACGCTTTACGCCGCCGTTTCCAGCCGCAATCGGGCCCATGGCGCACTCCTGCATACCCTGCAGCTCTAGCATCACATGGGGCATACCCACGTCTTTGAAAACGCGATTATTCACGCCATAAGGGCGACTGTCGTCTTTGTAGAAGTTGCGCAGGTAGGTGTACAGCCACTCTGGCTGGCGAGCGCGAGAAACCAGGGTCAAATCAGGAGGAGTCGCACCGAACCATACCTTGGCCGTGCGGTCGTCCATGGCGTTATCCATCAGCGCGCCAATTTTGACGGACGGATCGAACATCAGATTAGCCTGCATCAGATCCTCAGGAATCCCCAGGTCTGCCGCGACGCGATTGTAGCGGGAGTACTTCAGGGAATGGCAACCCATACAGTAGTTCATGTATAGCTTGGCGCCGTTTTGCAAGGAGGATTGATCAGAAGGATCAGCGACAAATTCATCACAGTCGATCGCTCCGCAGGCATGAGCAGACTCAGCACCCACCGCCTTGAGAGGAATAATGGTCAGTGCCAGAATTAAAGCAAGGCCACCCATGCTGCCCCAGAAGCCTATACCGCCGTCCATAGTAATGCGCTCTGGCACTGGCTTGGTCTTATCCAGCGACGACCAGATCGGCATCAGCAGGAAGAAAGCGAAGTAGAACACGGAGCAAATCTGCGCAAGGAAAGTGCGCTCCGGAGTGGGCGATTTCACACCCAGCACACCCAGGATCAAGAAGCTCGCAACGAACAACACCAGCATCGCCTTGGTGATGTTGCCCCGATAACGCCAGGATCTTACCGGGCTGCGATCCAGCCACGGCAGCAGGAAGGGAATAGCGACAGAGGCTGCGAAAAATATAAAGCCCCAGAATTTATCAGGTACCGCGCGCAACACTGAATAAAACGGCGTGAAATACCAAACAGGCGCGATGTGCTCAGGAGTCTTCAGGCCATTCGCTTCTTCGAAATTGGCAAATTCCAGGAAGTAACCGCCCATTTCGGGCAAGAAGAAGATCACTGCGCAGAAAATAAACAAGAACACTGCAATCGCCTGCAGGTCATGCACGGTGTAGTAAGGATGGAACGCAACGCCATCCAGCGGTACGCCGTTTTCGTCCTTGTGCTTCTTAATGTCGACGCCATCGGGATTGTTGGAGCCTACCTCGTGAAGCGCCAACAGGTGCAAGACCACCAGCGCGAGCAAAACGATCGGCAGCGCGACAACGTGCAGTGCGAAGAATCGATTCAGGGTCGCACCGGAGATCAAGTAGTCTCCCCGTATCCAAGTCACAATATCCTCGCCCACCACCGGAATCGCCCCGAACAATGAGATAATGACCTGAGCGCCCCAGTAAGACATCTGTCCCCAAGGCAACACATAACCGACAAAAGCCTCAGCCATCAGCACCACAAAAATCAGCATCCCGAACATCCAGATGAGCTCACGCGGCTTTTTGTAGGAGCCATATAGCATGGCGCGGAACATATGCAGATAGATCACCACAAAGAACGCCGAAGCGCCGGTGGAGTGCATATACCGTAGCAGCCAGCCGTAATCGACATCGCGCATGATGTATTCCACAGATGCGAAGGCCTCTTCGCTGCTGGGGGTATAGTTCATTGTCAGCCAAATGCCGGTGAGCAGTTGGTTGACCAGCACCAACAGGGACAGAACCCCGAAGAAATACCAGAAGTTGAAATTCTTGGGCGCGTAGTACTTGCCCATGTGGGTGTCCCAGGCCCGAACAATGGGCAGGCGGGCGTCAACCCAGTCGCGTAAACCTATCAGCATATTGTTCATCAGGCGGCCTCCGAGTCCACACCAATTACCAGGACATTGTCACCCTCAAACGAATAAGGGGGCACTTCCAGATTCTTGGAAGCGGGAACGCCACTATAGACGCGGCCAGACAGGTCAAATTTAGAACCGTGACAAGGGCAGAAGAACCCACCCAACCACTCATCGCCACCCAGGTCAGCAGCGCCGACTTCAGGACGGAATTTCGGCGCACAGCCAAGGTGTGTGCAAAGACCGACCAGCACTAACAGCTCAGGCCGGATGGCGCGATCAACTCCGGTGATGTAAGCGGGCTGGTCAGAGATTTTGGATTCGGGATCCTTGAGAACGCTGTTCAGTTCCGGGAGCGCGTCAAGTTGCGCAGGGGTACGATGCATCACGTAAACGGGCTTACCACGCCATTCAATCACCACCATTTGACCGGGCTCCAGCTTGCCGATGTCGGCCTTCACTGGTGCACCTGCCGCTTTAGCCTTGGCAGACGGGTTCCAAGAACCCAGAAAAGGCACTGCCACGCCGACCGCGCCGGCAACGCCTACCGCACTGGTGGCAGCCGTCAGGAACTTTCTCCTGCCGGTATTTACGCCATCGCTACTCATGCTGTTCTCTCCTAGATTTGAAGCGGGTGGACGATTGGAATCTCGCCCCGAAAACCACTTCTCACGAAAGGGCAAATACTAATGATTTTAGCCGTTTTTTACAAGGCAAACGCCTTGATTTCAAAGCCTTTTGGCCGAGAAATTGCAATCCATCAAGGACAAATTCGGGGCATAAAAAAACGTCCACCCTGTTTGCGAGCGGACGCTTTGATTCTGTCCCAGAACCCCGAATTCGGGGCCACTCCAGCTTATCGCTTGGAGAACTGAGGACGCTTACGCGCCTTGCGCAGACCAACCTTCTTACGCTCGACTTCGCGAGCATCGCGAGTCACATAACCCGCACCACGCAGTGAACCGCGCAGAGATTCGTCATATTCCATCAACGCACGGGTAATACCGTGACGAATTGCGCCGGCCTGGCCGAAGCTGCCGCCGCCCTGAACAGTAACGTTGATATCAAATTTATCATTCAATTCAACGAGTTCCAGCGGTTGGCGCACAATCATACGTGCGACTTCACGGCCGAAGTACTGGTCCAGAGGACGTTTGTTGATGGTGATATTGCCCGCGCCGTTTTGCAAGAAAACACGCGCAGTGGACGTCTTGCGACGACCGGTTCCGTAATATTGGGTAGCTGACATAAATAATATCCGTTAAATGTTCAGTGCCTGGGGCTGCTGTGCAGTGTGCGGATGGTCATTACCCGCATACACTTTCAGCTTTTTGAACATGGCGCGGCCCAGCGGGTTGCGCGGCAACATGCCCTTTACTGCACCCTGGATAACGCGCTCGGGGGCCTTATCGATCAACTTCTCGAAAGAAATTGATTTCAGGCCACCGGGGTATCCGGTGTGGCTGTGGTAAATCTTGTCGGTCGCCTTGGCTCCGGTTACACGCACTTTCTCCGCATTGATCACTACGATGTAGTCACCAGTGTCGACGTGAGGTGTGTATTCGGCTTTGTGCTTGCCGCGCAAACGATGCGCAATTTCACTGGCCAGGCGCCCCAATGTCTTGTCAGAAGCGTCTACCACGAACCAGTCGCGGGACACATCTTCTGCTTTGGCACTATAAGTTTTCATCAATATTTGCCTCTTGGAGGGCTCCAATTTCGAGAGCGCGAATACTAATCAATGGAAGCACCCTTTTCAAGCAGAAAGTTTAATAAATTTCGCGACTTACCGGTCTGGCGCGACCGTCCGCAAGTGGGAATATTACAGCTTTGAGTCAGACCGGGTGCAGACACTGGCTGCAACAAGGCTCAGGGGCGGTGTTCCCGGGCCAAATATTCATGCGATTGCATCTCCTGCAGGCGCGACTGAGTGCGCTGAAACTCGAACTCAAGGCTGCCGCCGCCATACAGCTCCAACAAGGATTTCTCGGCCGTTAGCATTAACTTCACGTTACGATCGTAGAACTCATCCACCAGGTTAACAAAGCGACGCGCTTGATCATTCTGGTCTTTATCAAACGCCGGCACACCAGAGAGCAACACCGCGTGAAAAATGCGTGCCAATTCAATGTAATCGTTCTGTGATCGGGGCCCGTCGCATAACTCTGCGAAATCAAACCAGGCGACATCGTCAGCCATACAACGCACTGTCAGATAGCGACCATTTATCTGGATTCGCTCCCAATGTCGCCCCGGCTCCACGGCAAGGGCGTCAAAGCTCTGCCGCAGGCTGATATCAGCAGCCTCATCCAGCGGGCAGTGGTAGAGCTCCGCCTGCTGCAAGGTGCGCAATCGATAATCCACGCCGGCATCAACGTTGACCACTTTTGTATATTTTTCGACCAGTGCGATCACCGGCAGGAAGCGCTGCCGTTGCAAACCATTCCGGTACAAGTTTTGGGGCACAATATTGGAAGTCGCGACCAAGGTGACGCCGCGAGCAAACAATGCCTCCATCAGGCCTCCCAGAATCATGGCATCGCCAATGTCAGTAACAAAGAACTCATCAAAACAGACCACCAGAGCCTCTTCCGCCAGGCGGTCGGCGACCATTTCCAACGGATTCACCTCGCCTTCAAGCCGGGTGAGATCGCCGTGGACTCGCTGCATAAAGCGGTGAAAATGCACGCGCAGCTTACGCTCAAACGGCAGGCAATCATAAAACGTATCCACCAGGTAGGTCTTACCGCGACCAACCCCACCCCACAGGTAAAGCCCCTGCTCTGGCTCGGGAGCCTGCTTCCTGAACTTTTTAATCAACGCAGAGAAGCCGGTCTCGCCGCCACGGCTGCGCTCCAGTAACCGCTCGTAGAGATCCTGCAACAAACGCACTGCCTCCTCCTGGGCGGGGTCATGAGAAAACCCCTCCCGTTGAAGATCGTCCTGGTAGCGCTGCCAGGGGGTCGACATCCTGTTTCCTGTTGCTCATTATCGGCGGCACACTTTAACCACAGGCCCTGCAGATGGCAACGCTACCGACATCAACAGACTGCGCGCTATGGCACCCTGTGGATTAAGGGTTATACTCTCGTTTATCAACATTTCGGTAAAAGGAAAACACCGTGTACAGCTTGACCATTGTTATTGTCGGCGCCGCCGCAGGACTCATTGTAGGACTCGGTCTGGGTTTACTGTGGGGTCGCCAAAGCTCTCCCTCCGGACAGAAGCACCGGGAAGTAGAACGCAAGCTGGACCAGGTGCTACAGGACAACAAAGCTTATGAAGATGAGGTGGTAGAGCACTTTTCCGACACGGCGCGCTTACTCAACAACCTCACCGAAAGTTATCGCGACGTTCACAACCATCTTGCCAAAGGCGCTGCCGACCTGTGCCAGGGTAACGGCCCAGTCGCCCTGGACCAATTGGAAAATCAGCGCGACCCCAGCGAAATACCCGCTAACCTGGCAAGTGCTCAGCCGCCATTGGACTACGCCCCAAAAACCTCTCCTGACGAGAAGGGCATGCTCAACGAAGAGTTCGGCCTGGACCGCAATGCAATGGAAGCGAAAACCGCAGAAGCCTCTCAAGCCTGATCCCAGAGACGTTATTCAGACGGGGTTATCTTCATCAAAAAATCGGTGCTCCAGGCTGAACTTACGCGCCAGCGCCTCGCCAACCGCTTGTACACCATAACGTTCGGTTGCATGGTGCCCGGCGGCGATAAAAGCGATGCCCTCCTCCCTTGCGACGTGCACAGTCTGTTCGGAAATTTCGCCGGTAATAAATACATCCGCCCCTGCGACCACGGCGGCATCGATGTAAGATTGCGCCGCACCAGTGCACCAGGCAACCCGCTTCAAGGTCCGCTCCCGGTCACCTATCAGCATTGGATCTCTTCCGGTCAACGCCCTTAGTTTGTCACACAGCGTTCCGGCTGATACCTCTAGTTCTCCGACGTTGCCAACGGAATATGGGTCTTCCGGTTGCAAGGGCGCCACGGCCGCAATGCCCAGAAGTTGCCCCAGGCGAGCGTTGTTGCCCAGTGTCGGATGAGCGTCCAGTGGCAAGTGGTAAGCCAGCAGGCTCACGTCATGGGACAGCAAGGCGGCCAGCCTGTTGCGCTTCATCCCCACAACTGGCGCGGCCTCTCCCTTCCAAAAGTAACCGTGATGCACCAACAAAGCGTCAGCACCCCAGTCGATAGCTTTGTCCAGCACAGCCTGGTTGGCCGTCACCCCGGTAGCGAGCTTTACAACCTCCGCCTTTCCTTCAACCTGCAGGCCATTGGGACAATAATCGCGAAAGCTGCCAGGCTGCAGGGTTTGGTCAAGCCAGCTGAGGATTGAATCAAGAGGAGTGCTCATGGATGCTAATTCCTGTTCGCGGGAAGCCCGCTTCATATACAATGCAAAGAAGCCTGCCACGCAGGCCGACCAGCATCACTACTTTACCGCAGGATAGAGCTCACACACTACATGAGAGACAGCCTCAAATTCATCACCTGGCCGGCCATTGCCGGCCTGCTGGCCGCCTTGCTAATCCTCGACCACTGGGTGCTCCCGGGCAATGGTAACGGCAGTTCTGACAGCAGCACGCCCGTCACCTATGCCCAGGCTGTAAGCAAAGCCAGTCCTGCGGTAGTGAACATTTACATTGCCAAGCTGGTCAACAAAGGAAAAAGTCCCCTGCTCAATGAGCGCATGGCAAGGCGCATGCCGCGCCAGCGCATAGAGCGCTCTCTGGGTTCGGGAGTCATCATGAGCGATCAGGGGCACATACTCACCAATCACCATGTCATCGCCGGAGCAGATGCTATACAGGTTCTGCTACAGGATGGCAGAACCGCAAACGCCATGGTCGTTGGCACCGATACGGCGACAGACCTGGCAGTACTGAAAATTGAGCTTAACAACCTAACCCCTGTCGAACTGGCTGATTCTGACCAATTGCACGTGGGCGACGTGGTGCTCGCCATTGGCAATCCACTGGGTTTTGGCCACACGGTCACCCAGGGAATAGTCTCTGCCCTTGGCCGTTATGGGCTGCAACAGAATACCTACGAGGATTACATCCAAACCGACGCCATCATTCATCAGGGGAATTCCGGGGGCGCGTTGATTGATACCCAGGGTAGGCTCTTGGGCATCAATACCCTGATTTACACCTCCAGCAATCCGGGAGGAACATCATCCACGGGTATAGGCATCAGCTTGGCGATTCCTATCAACCTTGCAACCTACATCATGCACGACCTGATCGAATACGGCGAAGTCATCAGAGGCTGGTTAGGGGTAAGCGTGGAGCCTATTCGACTGACTACTGGCGGCCAGCAACAGGCCCTGATGGTGGCGGCACTGGGCGAAAACAGCCCGGCACAGCGCGCCGGCATGCGCCTGGGTGACATGATCACGCACATTAACGGTGAAGCGGTAGTCGATGGACGCCAGACCATGCACAGCATTGCCCGACTGAGACCGGGAGACGCGGTGAGCATCTCTGTGCAGCGCGAACAGCAAAGTTTGGATCTTCGCGCAGTAGTAGGCGTTCAGGGGCAAACCAGCCCCGCGAATTAATCGCGCAAACGCATTTCCGCACTGCGAGCGTGGGCGGTCAAGGACTCACCCCGGGCCAATACTGACGCCACCTTACCCAACTGCTGAACGCCCTCTTCGCTACACATAATCACCGAGCTTCGCTTCTGAAAATCGTAAACACCCAATGGTGAGAAGAAACGCGAACTGCGTGAAGTGGGCAATACGTGATTTGGGCCAGCACAATAGTCCCCCAGTGACTCTGAAGTGTAAGGGCCCATAAAAATGGCACCGGCGTGCCGAATCTCAGGCAAAAGCTGCTCTGGGTCTTGCACCGACAGCTCCAGGTGCTCCGGTGCCAAGCGGTTACTGATCGCTACCGCATCGGCGAGGTCGCGAGTACGAATCATGGCCCCACGCCCCTCTAGCGAAGCGCGAATAATATCTGCTCGCTCCATTTCGGGCAGTAGCCTGTTGATACTGGCGGCTACCTGGGACAAGTATTGCTCGTCTGGGCAAAGCAATATTGCCTGGGCATTTTCGTCATGCTCTGCCTGTGAAAAGAGGTCCATAGCAACCCAGTCGGGATTTGTACTGCCATCACAAATCACCAGAATTTCTGACGGCCCAGCGATCATATCGATTCCCACACGCCCAAAGACCATGCGCTTGGCGGTCGCCACGTAGATATTGCCCGGCCCAACTATTTTGTCCACTGCCGGGACGGTCTCGGTACCGTATGCCAACGCGGCCACAGCTTGCGCGCCGCCAATGGTAAACACTCGGTCAACTCCCGCTATGGCAGCTGCCGCCAATACCAGATCATTGAGCTCTCCGCGCGGAGACGGCACCGCCATAATAATTTGCTCTACCCCGGCGACCTGCGCAGGAATGGCATTCATTAGCACCGAGGAAGGGTAACTCGCCTTGCCTCCCGGCACGTATATGCCAGCGCACTGCAATGGCGAAATCTGCTGGCCAAGCAGATTGCCCGCGGCATCACGGTAATGCCAGCTCTCTTGCAGTTGGTGCTGGTGATATTCACGTATACGCTCGGCGGCTTGCTCCAACGCATCTCTGTGCTCAGCTGTGATTGACTCAAGTGCTTGTCGCAGGCGCTGTTGATCAACTTCAAGGTCGGCAGCGCTCGCTACCTCCAACTGATCAAATTGCGCAGTATATTCAAGCAACGCCGCATCACCGCGACTGGAGATATCACCCAGCACCCGGCGCACAGTGTCGTTCACCGCCAGATCCAGCTCATCCTCCCAGGCGGTCAGCTCGTCAAGCATCTGATCGAACCCGGTTTGTTGGGAGTCCAGTTGTCGCATCAACATCTCAGGGCTCCTCGACGGCAGCGGCAAGCTTATCGATCAAAGTCTGAATACCCTCATAGCGCGAGCGCATGGCCGCCTTGTTCACGATCAGGCGAGAGCTGACACTGGCGATTTCTTCCAACGGCTCCATGCCATTTGCTCTGAGCGTATTACCGGTATCAACAATGTCTACAATCAAGTCTGCCAGATTCATCATCGGCGCCAATTCCATGGCGCCATAGAGCTTGATCAATTCAGCGTGCACGCCTTTGCGAGCGAAGTATTCCCTGGCGATATTGACGAATTTAGTAGCCACCCGGATACGTGCACCACTTTGCTTCCAGCCCACCGGGCCAGCGGTCATCAGGCGGCATCGAGCAATACCCAGGTCGAGGGGCTCATAGACACCCTCGGCACCGTGTTCCAGTAGAACATCTTTACCGACCACGCCAACATGAGCGGCTCCGTGACGCACATAGGTAGGCACATCGGTACCGCGGATAACTACCAGCTGCACACCGTTAACAGTGGTATCGAAAATTAGCTTGCGGCTTTTATCGAGATCCTCCAGCGGTTCAATACCGGCCCTGGCCAATATCGGCAGGGTCTCCTTCAGAATTCGACCCTTGGTCAGGGCGATGGTAATAGATTCACTCATAGTCAGTCCGGTACACGACGGATACCCGCCCCCAATAATTGCAATATTTTCTAAATACTCTTATCGCCGCAATCGACCCGCTAAACCTTCCTGATTTGGTCGCTCGCCTGCGGCAAATGGCTGGCCTAGAGTATCAGCTGCGCGCCTGCCACTCTTCTGGCGTGAAGGTATGAATATTGACAGCATGAATACTGCCATCGGCAATTTCAGCGTTGAGCGCGCCGTAAACCAACTGCTGTTTCTTTACTGGGCGTAATCCATCGAACATCGCGCCAATGGCAGTAATATCATAATTTGCACCCTCCCCCTGAACTTCAAATTGACAGTCGGGCAAGTGCGTCTGTAGCAGTACCTTGACGGTAGCAGCGTCCATAGTGATCTCCAGATCGGGTATCGAAATTTAGCATCGGCGCCGGACAACAGACCGGCAACCAAAGAAGCGGCATTCTAGGAGAAAATGGCTGCCATAGCGACCACTGCTGCCAGCTTACTCATCGATTTCGACGGCAGCCCATTGTGCAATAACGGCATCGATAGCGCCGTTCTCTTTGCGTGCCGCAGCCTGAAACTGGTTACGGTAAATTTCCCCGAGATTGATGCTCTCAATAATCATGTTACGCAGTTGCCATTCTCCGCTCTTGCTGCGTCCCATCTGATACATCACCACGTAGGACTGCGCGTCGTCGGAAAAAATCAACTGTTCCACAGAAACCCTGGACTGCTGAGCCTCATCCAATGAAGGTTTTGAAATCTCAATGCTTGCACCCCCAAATGCGAGTAAGCCCTTGCCGTAGGTGCGCACCATTCCAGTGCGCATAACCTCGGTAAAGCGATCCAGTTGAGCGCGCAATTGCTCCCTGCCAGCTTCGTCCAACGAGCGATACCGCTCACTGGTGGCATAAGGCCCCATGACACCGCGCGCAAAACCGCGAAAATCTACCACATCATCCAAAATGACCTGGATTTGCTGATAATAACGTTCCGGGTCATCGTCCACATAGCTCGGAGCCTCCTGGACAACTACCATCACTTGTGAAGTGGTCTCGCGAACAACGTCATGGGCGGTTGCTGGCTCCTGGGCATTCACGCCTATCGCCAGTAAATACAAGCCCAATACCAAGGAAAAATGTAATCTAAGCTTCATTTTTGCTCCCCACAAATTATTGCTACTATTCACAATCGCACCGCCCTGTATAATCCGCTCTTGATAACCAATCGAGCGCCCAATGCTGGCTTGCGTCTGATGTATGAGACAACAGTCTTGCTCTCGCAGTTCCAGTACGTTGCGCGGCGCATACTTTAACAGGAAACAGGTGTCTATGCTGTTAGCTGCCGCAGCCATTCTGGTCGGCTTTATCGTCCTGATTTGGAGCGCGGACCTGTTTGTCGCAGGCGCCGCCTCCATCGCCGAAAATTTGGGCATGTCACCCATTATCATCGGCCTGACCATCGTCTCCCTGGGCACCTCCGCACCAGAAATCCTGGTATCCCTGACTGCGGCCATGTCCGATGCGGGAGATCTCGCTATCGGTAACGCTATCGGCTCAAACATTGCAAATATGGGCCTGGTGCTGGGAATCACCGTGCTCGTCGCCCCTATGATGGTGCATGAGAGCTGCATGAAAAAAGAAATGCCGGTTCTCCTGCTCGTGACCCTTGGGGCCGGAGTACTGCTGATTGACCACGAGCTGTCCAACCTGGATGCCTGGCTGATGCTGGGGACGCTCGCGCTAATCATTGTGTACATGGTGCGCAGCCAGCAGAAAGATGCAGTCCTGCTCGAAGAAGCAGAGGAAGAGTACCTTCATCACCTCAATCCAGTTCGTGCCTGGATCACGTTCGCGCTAGGCCTCGCTCTCTTGGTCGCCAGTTCACGCATGCTGGTTTGGGGCGCGGTGCTTATTGCAGAAACCATCGGTGTATCAGAGCTGGTTATTGGCCTGACGATCGTCGCGATAGGCACCAGCCTACCCGAGCTGGCAGCCACCATCGCCAGTGCCTTGCGAGGCCATACTGAAATTGCGCTTGGCAATGTGATTGGTTCAAACCTGTTCAACCTGCTGGCAGTCATGGCCATCCCGGGCATTGTTGGGCCGGAAAGCCTGGACCCTGCCGTCTTGGTGCGCGACTACCCGACAATGACTTTCCTGACGGTATTCCTGGCGCTGGCGATTTTCATCAGTCGCAAACGCAGTAATTCCAAGCAAGGGCATTCCTATGTAGGGCGCACCGTAGGCACGCTGTTAGTGTCATTCTACGCAGGGTATTATTACTGGCTGTACCTCAGTCTTTGAAACAGGGCCTCACGCTATGACGGATAAGCCGTCCAGTAACTTCAGCAGCTCGGCGATACGCACCATCACAATGGAAGCCGAAGCCGTCAGCGCGCTGACAGGGCGTATTGGTGCGGATTTCGAACGGGCCTGCCAACTGTTGCTCGCCTGCAGGGGCCGGGTGATCGTCACCGGCATGGGTAAGTCCGGCCATATTGGCTGCAAAATAGCCGCGACTCTCGCCAGCACGGGAACACCCGCCTTTTTTGTTCACCCTGGCGAGGCCAGCCATGGCGACATGGGCATGATCACTCGCGAAGACGCCATCATAGCGTTGTCTAACAGTGGCGAAGTTGCTGAGGTCGTCACCTTACTGCCTTTGCTCAAGCGCCTCGGATCGCCGGTTATCGCCTTGACCGGCAATCCGCATTCCACATTAGCCCTTGCCGCCGATGCGCACCTGAATACCGGCGTAGAAACAGAGGCCTGCCCTTTGGACCTGGCACCCACGTCCAGCACTACCACGGCACTGGTGATGGGAGACGCTCTAGCGATCGCTCTGCTGGAGCAACGAGGCTTTACTGCCGAAGACTTTGCCTTCTCTCACCCAGGGGGCACCCTGGGCAAGAAGCTGCTGCTAAAAGTCCAGGACGTTATGCAAACTGGCGATTCGGTGCCCAGTGTCGATGCAGCTACCCCCCTGTCCCAGGCTTTGCTCGAAATCAGTAACAAGGGTCTGGGAATGACTACCGTAACGAATGCCGATGGTCGACTCGCAGGGATCTTCACCGACGGCGACCTGCGACGCACTCTGGACCAGCAGATCGATATTAATAACACCCCTATAGCGTCGTTAATGTCTACCGGCACCAAAACCGCAAACCCCCAAATGCTCGCAGCCGAAGCCCTGCGCATTATGGAGGAACACGAGATCACCTCGCTGGTAGTACTGGATGATAGCGGTGAAACCCGCGGTATCATCCACCTCATGCACCTGCTGCACGCTGGAATAGCCTGATGACAATGAATGACTTGAACATGCGAGCACAAAAAATCAGGATGCTGGCACTGGATGTGGACGGCGTGCTGACCGATGGCTGCATCTATTATGGCAATGAAGGCGAAGAACTGAAGAGCTTCAGCATTAAGGATGGGCTGGGCATTAAATTGCTGCAGCAGGATGACATCGAAGTAGTGATCATCACCGGACGCAGCTCCGAGATCGTAGCCCGCAGAGCGCAGGAACTGGGCATTGCCGAGGTTGTCCAGGGTCGAGAGGACAAGCTTACGGCGCTGAGAGAGATCTGTTCTCATCGCCAACTCAATACCGACCAATGCGCGTATATGGGAGATGACCTCCCCGATCTAGCCGCCGTGCGGGCTGCAGGCATTGGCATGGCCCCTGCCGATGCTGCCGATCAATTACGAGCGGCAGCAGACTGGATCAGTGAATTCAACGGAGGCGCCGGTGCTGTGCGCCAGGCCTGTGAGCAACTGCTCAGCTGGCGAGGCTCACTGAAGCAACGTCTGGCGGACTTCGACTAGTGCCCCGCCTGCCTCTGCAAATATTGCTGGCCATCGTGCTGGTGCTCGCAGCAAACCATTACTGGAATCCAGAGACTGCGGAATCTCCAGACCTTGACACCAGCGCCCGACGCCATGAACTTCCGAAAACTTACCTTGAAGTAGTGCGAGCATGGACGTTTGATGAAGGCGGCAAACTCACAGACATCGTGGAAGCGGAGCGACTGGAACAATTTCCCAGGCGTCACCTTTCATATATTACTATGCCAAGGTTTTTCGCTCATAGTGGCGACGATCGTAGCTGGTCGGCAAGCGCAGACAAAGGCCGGACTGATGAAAAGGTTGACCGGCTATTGCTGCGCAAGAATGTCGTTCTAATCCACGATCAATCTGGCACCCGCATGAAAACTCAGGCCCTGGACATAGAGCTGGAAAACAAAGTGGCAAGCTCAAACAAAAAAGTGACCGTAGTTCAGGGCAACAATTCGACAAGAGCCGACGGCATGGTAGTAAGAATGGAAGATGAAATCATCATTATGAAACCCAATGTGGAGAGCATTTATGCGCCCATGCCTTGATTGGCGTAAGCCAAGTGTACTCATCGTCCTGGTCTTTTTACTCCCTGGCGCCGCCATTGCGCTGCCTGACGACCGGGATCAACCCATCCGCATAGAAGCCGATGAAGCTCTGCGTGATGAGAAACAAGGATTCACCCGCTATGAGGGCCATGTCAGGATGGACCAGGGCAGCCTGCATATCGAAGCAGACCAGATCACCATCTACCACGACGATAAGGAAGCCGATCGCATACTGGCCACGGGCAGCCCCGCGCGCCTGCAACAGCAGCCAGAACTCGAAAAGGGACCCATTAAGGCGAGCGCCAACACGATAGAGTACTTTAAGACCGAAGACCGCATCCAACTGCGAGAAAACGCCAATATCGAGCAAGAGGGGTCAATCGTCACCGGCGACTCAATCGACTATCTGATGAATGAGCAACTGGTCAAGGCGGGCTCCGACAAGAACAGCGAGTCGAGCCGCGTCAAAGTAGTGATCCCGGCCGGAGTGGTCAGCGAAGAGGAGCGCTAGCGTGGCTTGTTTACAGGCAAATAATCTGGCCAAGGCCTACCGTGGTCGGGAAGTGGTGCGGGATGTTTCCCTGCAGGTCGACAGCGGTCAGGTGGTCGGTCTCCTGGGCCCCAATGGCGCGGGCAAAACCACTTGTTTTTACATGATCATTGGCATCATCCAGGCCGACCGAGGGGTCATAGAACTCAACGGAGAAGATATCACCCCTCTGTCCATGCATGAACGCGCCAGGCATGGCCTGGGCTACTTACCCCAAGAAGCTTCCATATTTCGCAAGCTCACCGTCGGCGACAACATCCTCGCCATTCTGGAGACTCGGCCGGATCTGAACAAGAAGCAACGCCTGGAGCGACGCGACCAGCTGCTGGAAGAGTTTCACGTTGAGCATCTTCGCGACAGCCTGGGTCAGGCGCTGTCCGGCGGGGAACGGCGCCGTATTGAAATCGCCAGAGCGCTGGCGGCAGAACCCGATTTTATCCTGCTGGATGAGCCTTTCGCCGGGGTAGACCCTATCTCCGTTAACGACATCAAAACCATTATTAACCATCTACGTGATCGCGGAATCGGGGTGCTGATTACAGATCACAATGTTCGAGACACGCTGGATATTTGTGAAAAAGCGTACATCGTTGGCGAAGGGCATATTATTGCCTCTGGCACCGCAGAAGACGTCCTGGGCAGCGAACATGTGCGCAGAATATACCTCGGAGACCAATTCCAACTGTAAAATCGGCAGTAGAACTACCCCCAAAGATTGTCAACAAGCAAATTTCGCGCCAAGTAGTTGCCACGACTCTATCGGCAACGCTAAACTGAGCTCATTGTAATACTACGGCGTCTGCCTAATAGCTGGCGCCTGAGGGCCTTGCCAAGCATTCGATGAAACAATCGCTCCAACTCAAACTGGGCCAGCAGCTGACGATGACGCCTCAGCTGCAGCAGGCTATCCGTTTGTTGCAACTCTCTACCATGGATCTTCAGCAGGAAATCCAGCAGGCGCTGGATAACAACCCTATGCTGGAGGTCAACGAAGAAGATGGCCCTGCCCAAGCCTCGGACAGCGAGCCAGTCAACAGCCAGAGCGATGGCCCCATGGAGAGTGTGCAGCACAGCACAGACCCCGAAAGCGAGGCCAGCACGACACTGGAAGCCTCAGCCAGCAGTGAGTTGCTCCCCGATGACCTGCCAGTGGACACTCAGTGGGAGGATTTACTGCCCTCCAGCTCAGCTCCCGCGCCTCCACCCAATGACGGCTCCGCCGATGGGGATTTTGAGTCCCGTAACACTCACAGTGAGAGCCTGCACGAACAGCTACTTTGGCAGCTGAATCTGACGCGCTTGTCCGACTCCGATCGTCTGATCGCCCTGGCGATCATTGACTCGACTGACCGCAATGGCCGACTGCAAGCAACACCTGAGGAAATACACGAGTCTATCGAGCTCGAGCTGGATGTGGAGCTGGACGAAGTTGTAGCGGTACTTCACCGGCTGCAACAATTCGAACCAACCGGTGTCTGCACCCGCGACCTGCAAGAGTGTCTACTGGTTCAGTTACAGCAACTGCCGCCCGGCACCCCCCATCTGGAGCAGGCCAGACTCATTCTCAATCGACACCTCCCGCAGCTGTCCAGCGGTGATTTCAGCCAGATCATGAGACGAACCCGGCTTGATGAAGAGCAGCTGAAAGATGCCTTGGCTCTCATTCAAACGCTGGATCCTAATCCGGGGGAAACTTTTGCGCCGGAAGATGTCGAATATGTTATCCCCGACGTATTCGTGAGTAAAAAGGAAGGCCGCTGGCTAGTGGAGCTCAACCCAGACATAGCGCCCAAACTGCGTATCAACAACGACTACGCCAGTCTCATAAAGCGTGCTGATAGCAGCGCCGACAATACATTCCTGAAAGATAACCTGCAGGAAGCGCGTTGGTTCCTGAAGAGCCTACAAAGCCGGAACGAAACCCTACTTAAGGTCGCCACCAGAATAGTGGAGCATCAACGCAACTTTTTGGAATACGGTGAAGAAGCGATGAAACCGCTGGTGCTGGCAGACATTGCCGAACTCGTTGAAATGCATGAATCCACCATTTCTAGAGTGACTACCCAAAAGTACATGCACACGCCCAGAGGTATTTTCGAACTCAAGTATTTTTTTTCCAGCCACGTTTCTACCGCCGCTGGAGGCGAGTGTTCATCCACCGCAATTCGAGCCCTTATCAAAAAGCTGGTTGCAGCCGAAAACCCTCGCAAGCCACTCAGCGATAACAAGATTACTCAATTATTAGAGGCACAGGGAATCAATGTGGCCCGGCGTACCATCGCCAAGTACAGGGAAACCTTAATGATTCCGCCCTCAAACGAACGCAAGAGGTTGGTCTAGTTGATGACCAGCTAGAACGGACGAAAAGAACCGCTGCTTGCTAACAGTGGTCTAAACTTTATCAGTAGCAGACTGAAATCGAAAAATCCGGCAGTGCCGGTACCGGTTTAGCCGGGTTAACCTGAAGAAGGAGCAATAATATGCAACTAAACGTCAGCGGACACCATGTAGAGGTTACCGAGCCTCTGAAGGAGTATGTGGACACCAAGTTCGAGCGACTGCAACGACACTTTGACCAGATCACCAATATTCAGGTGACTCTGATTGTAGAAAAAATGGTTCAAAAGGCTGAGGCCACCATGCATATATCCGGTGCCGACTTATTCGCTCATGCAGAATCCGAAGACATGTATGCCGCCATTGACTCACTGGTCGACAAGCTGGACCGACAGTTAATAAAGCACAAGGAAAAAACCCGCGGACACTAGGCAGATATCGATAACCCCATGCAACCCTTAGCAGATTTACTGACCCCGGAACGCACCGCAAGCCAGGTTCCGGGTGTCAGCAAGAAACGTTTATTTGAAACGCTGGCGCGCCTGATCAGCGATGACCAGATTTCCCTTTCTTACGACGAGGTCCTGAGCCAACTCGTTGCCCGCGAAAAATTGGGCAGCACGGGGCTGGGTGAAGGCATCGCCATACCGCACTGTCGTATTGATAATTGCAGCCAGCCCACAGGAACGCTGCTTACGCTTGCGGAACCCATCGATTTCGACTCGCCTGACAACCAGCCAGTAGATCTGGTATTCGCATTGTTGGTACCTGCAGAGGCCCATCAGCAGCACCTTGAGACACTGGCGGGACTGGCAAGACTATTCAGCCAGCCGAAATTTTGCGATGAGCTGCGTAAAGTCCAGGGCTCGGATGAGCTGTTCAAGCTCGCCACGCAAGCTCAAGCGGTCGCACCCTGAATGCAGCTTATCATCATCAGCGGACGCTCGGGCTCAGGCAAAAGTACAGCCCTCAACCAACTGGAAGATGAGGGTTACTACTGTATCGATAACCTTCCCGTCTCACTGCTTCCATCACTGGTGGAAAAAACCAGCAGTGAAGAATTCGGCCACTTTCGCGGCACGGCGGTTTGCATTGACGCACGCAACGCCTGGAAGGACCTGGCCAATTTCGGCGAGGTAATGGCTTCACTGCCAGCCTCGGTAAACTCAGAAGTGCTGTTCCTTGACGCCCAGGAATCGGCACTCATAAAACGCTTCTCGGAAACTCGTCGCAAGCACCCCCTCAGTTCTGACAGCATGCCTCTCGCTGAAGCCATTGATAAGGAACGACAGCTACTGGAGCCCATTTCCAGCGCGGCATCTTTGGTACTCGACACGAGCCAAATGACCATTTATGAGCTGCGAGACGCTGTTAAGCAGAGGCTGTTAGGTGCAGAGAGCGGGAGCATGTCGCTTCTCATCCAGTCCTTTGGTTTCAAGCGTGGAATACCCACCGATGCCGATTTGGTTTTCGATGTACGCATGCTGCCCAACCCCCACTGGGTGAAAGAGCTGCGTCTCAAGAATGGACTGGATGCAGAAGTCCGGGAATTTCTCGAAGCGCAGACGACTACTGCCGAGTTATACCTCGACATAAGCAGTTTTCTAGATCGGTGGTTGCCCCACTATCGGGACAGTAATCGCAGTTATATGACCGTCGCCATAGGCTGTACCGGTGGCCAGCATCGTTCGGTATACTTGGCGGATCGTTTATTCCGACACTACGGCGGGTCATACCCGGGCATTCACATCCGACACAGGGAGCTGCAATAGTGATTGAAACCCAGGTGACTATTATCAACAAACTGGGCCTGCACGCCCGCGCGGCAGCCAAATTTGTCAGCTGCACCTCGGCCTATTCCAGCAGCATCGAGGCGGGCAAAGAGGGCAATATGGTAGATGCCAAAAGCATCATGTCAGTGATGATGCTGGCGGCAGGCAAAGGGACGGTGCTGGATATCAGGGTCGAAGGCGCTGACGAGGAAGCTGCGCTGGAGGCCCTAGTTACCTTAATCGGAAATCGCTTCGATGAAGCTGAGTAGGCTTCACCGGCGTAACTAATCCCGTTGTTGCCGTAGTCCGTTTCGCGGATAATCTTCGGCGCGGGCCTTTCACCCCGCAGATGAGATGGAACGAACGGCATGCCCCATAACAAGGCCACACCGCAGGATACTCTTGACAAGCTGACGCTGGCACTGGACAGCGGGGCTTTTGTCGACGTTCGTCGCATGCTCAACGGCCTGCCGCCGGCCGATATCGCTCATCTGCTGGAATCATCGCCACCCAAGTTCAGAAATATTCTCTGGAAACTCATTGAGGTAGACCTCGAGGGCGAGGTTCTCGGTGAACTTTCAGATGACTTGCAAGCTGACTTCCTTTCCCGGATGGACGCCGCCGAAGTCGCGACCATTACTGAGAGCCTGGAAGATGATGATATTGCCGACATTCTCCAGCAACTGCCCGACAGAGTAACCCGGGAAGTTCTCAATGCCATGGATCACCAGGACCGGGCACGCCTGGAGCGGGTAATGCATTACCCGGACGATGTGGCCGGCGGCCTGATGAACACCGACGCGATTACCATACGCGCCAGACTGACCCTGGATGTGGTGTTGCGCTACTTGCGTCGCCACGAAGAAATCCCCGAGATGACGGATAACCTCATTGTCGTCAACCGCTCAGATCAATTCATTGGTTTGCTGCCGCTGCGTACGTTATTGGTCGCAGATCCAAGCGCCACCGTTCGGGAGATGATGGCCACTGATGTGGATCCCATCCCCGTGAACACACCCGATGACGAAGTGGCGCGACTCTTCGAACGCAACGACTGGGTGTCGGCACCGGTTGTCGATGACAGCGGGAAGCTGCTGGGCAGGATAACCATCGATGATGTCATTGATGTCATCCGAGAGGACGCAGACCACTCGTTCATGTCGATGGCGGGACTGGACGAGGAAGAGGATACTTTCGCCCCTGTATCCAAGGCAGCTCCCCGACGGGCCATCTGGTTGGGAATCAATCTGGCGACCGCATTCATCGCCGCAGCTGCGATCAATATGTTCCATGACACTATCGAAAAAGTCGTGGCCTTGGCGGTATTAATGCCAATCGTTGCATCCATGGGCGGTATTGCCGGCACCCAGACCCTGACCGTGCTGGTGAGAGGCATCGCCATGGGCCAGGTAGGCAAGAACAACCAAACCTGGCTGCTGACCCGGGAAGTCACTATTGGCTTTCTCAATGGGATACTGTGGGCTGCAGTGGTAGCCGTCGCAGCCTCGCTCTGGTTCGATGATTGGCATATCGGCCTGATCATCGCCGCCGCAATGATGATCAACCTGGTAACTGCTGCATTTACCGGAGCGGCACTGCCGCTGCTGCTTACCCGCTTCAATATCGACCCCGCACTTGCAGGCGGCGTCATTCTGACTACCGTCACTGACGTGGTCGGCTTCGTGGCCTTCCTGGGCCTGGCGACATTATTCTATGCGTAAAAATAAAAAAATCGATGAAGAAGAGCTGGAAGAAGGACCCAGTAAATCAGAAGTAAAACGGCAGATGCACGCTCGGCAGGCCCTGGGGAAAACCCTCACGGAATTGAACGATAAACAGTTATCCCTGATGCCGATAGAGAATGAAAAACTGCTAGCGGCACTGCGGGAAACACGACGTATCAGCAGCAAAAATGCTCTGCGTCGCCATATGCAGTTCATTGGCAGGTTGATGCGAGAGGTTGACCCTGAACCCATTGAGGCGGCACTGGAATCGATGCGCAGACCGACCAGGGAAGCCAATGAAGCCTTCCATCGGCTGGAGCAATTGCGGGACGAAATCCTGGCAGCAGGTATGCCCGGTGTAGAACGGGTACTAAACCTCTGGCCAGAAGCTGATCGTCAGCATGTCAGGCAGCTGGTATTGCAACACCAACGGGAGCAGCAAAAGAACAAGCCACCTGCAGCCAGCCGGAAGCTGTTTCGTTACCTGCGAGAACTATTGGAAAATTATGGAGCTGGTTCATCCGGATCCTGAAAATCAACAGGTTCTTGCGCGGGCACAATCTCAGGGACACTGGGCTCTAGCGAAACGGGGTCGAGAGAATCAGGCTCCGACGTATCGGCCGGCTCTTGAGTATCAAGCGACGAGTCACCGGCAGATGCATTCGCAGAGGAAGCACTGGAGTCTGTCGCGACGGGCGCGCCCTCGGAGGGTCGCAATTCGTCATCAAAGATTCGATCAAAATTAATCTGCGGGTCGTCCCACGTTCCCTTGATACTGTAAATACCACTGGACAGGCGATTTACCTGCTTCTCGAATACCTTACTGACCACAAACACCCCTGCTGCAACTGGCAACCCGGCGGCAAGCGCCGCTACCCAGGGAAGGTTGTTAGCCACAGGCAAGGTGGCAACGAGCTCTGCGTCAAGGGTCTGACTGGCAACATCTGACAAGCCGCTCACCACAAAAGTACTTGAGCTCCCCTCGACATTAAGGCCAGGCACCTCGAGCGTCCCGCTGTGAAAGAACACTTCTCCGTCCATGCTGTGGAAATTGATTCCCGATTCGAACATGTGAGACAAGCTTAGACTGGACAGCACATTCGCCAGATTGACAATTTCAACTACCTGCAAGGCACCGGTGCCTGCCGGTGTCTCCAAAAACCGCCCGCGCTCAACGTCCAGTTTCAGTGCTCCGTTGAGGCTCGCAAGAGACACTGTCTGCGGGGCACCCGGCCAGGTCAATTGCAACTCCAGTTGGCCTTTCTTCGTTTCAAGAAAGGGTGCGTAACCCAACTGATCCAAGGTGTCACCGAAGTCAGAAAAATGAAACATCGCTTGCAGTTCACTATTTTGACCCTGGTTCCAAGTTAACTCAGCGGGCTGATCGGGCAACAGCTGCAGACCTGCCAGTTGACCTTGAATATCCTTAGCGCGAACAACAGGGCCGTCAGATTCCAGCGACATTTGTAAATCGCCAATCACCTTGCCCTCAAGCCAAACCTCCTTTACTGACACATCGATAGTTGGAAGTTCAAAAAGTCGCGGAGCTTCTTGCTTAGCTTCGGCAGCCTCATCATCACGGTCTGCCAGCTGCGACAGGTCCACGTGATCAAGGACAAGGCTGGCCCTGCCCTGTGCCGGTTGTCGATACATTCCCTGCAACCATTCTGTACTTCCCCGAACCTCCCAGCCGGCGCCATCAAGGTCCAGACTGAAGTTCACTGCATCGAACTCACTGCCCCATAGCACCAGCCGATCGGCATGAGCTTCATCAATGACCAGACGCAATGCGCTTGGTTTTCCTGCTAAAACAGCTGCGGGATCGAGCCCTGAGGGCAAAGCATCAGGATCGGGCGGAAGCGGGCTCGCAGCCTGCTCCGCAAATAAATAGCGAGCGGCGAAATCAATCCAGCCCTCCACATCGACCAGCGATGCGACGCCACCAACCTGCACCTGACCTGCCAGCAGATCTGGCGGATGCACAGACACACCAAGCGCAGCAGCATTCAGGCCACCGCCAGTAATATCTAACTTTAGGGACAATTCCTCGCCCAGAGCGACACCCAGGATCATCTGCTCTCCCCCCAGCGAAAGCGCCAGTTCAAGCGGTTCGCTGGTCTCTTCAAGCTTGGTCCACGGCTGCGGAATATCCAAGGCCACGCCTTCAAGGGTGGAGCTCACAGTGAGCAATGGCACCTCACCTGGCACTACCGCAACCCGTCCCTGCACATCAGCCTTCCCGCTGGCCAGGGCAAGTGCATCCAGCTCTAACCAGCGCTGCAAGTCATTAGTGTCCACCCGGGAACGAAAATCGACTTCGACAGCCGACCGGGTAAACTCGAACACTTCATTGTCTCCCAACAAAGACCGCTGTCCAACGATCAGCGTGACAGGCTCACCCCAAATTCGACCCACTAGTTTCTTGGCGTTGAAGCCAGCATCTGAATGATATTGCAACAGTCCGTTGATGCTTTCGATAGGCAAGCGGCCGGGATTTACCAAAAGGTCCAGGTCTGCAAAATCCACCTTCACATCAACAATGGGCGGCACTTCTTTGTTGGCCAGATTAAGTTGTAATTTTAACGCTGTCTCCGCGCTTCCGCCGGCGGTCCATTGGGCAAAAGCATTTTTGCTTAACCGCCCAAGCAAGGACTCATTCACCGCACGCAAAGCGTCATCGGCTGAACCAGCTACCCGCCCGTCGATGGCGAGCTGCATCTGCGAATTGGCACCCATCCATGCCTCGGCCGATAAATGCTCAACCTCCGACTCATACAGTCTGGCCGTTTCGGCCCAAACACTGACGTTGGTATCGTCAAGCAATACGATTCCCTGCAAGCCGCTGACCGCCGGCCAGTCCGGGTGATAAACCAGCGAAGTATTGTCTACGTTTAACATCAACTGCACGGTGCGAAAATCGCGGGCTTTAGGTTTCAGGCTACCGCGCCAGACAAAACCAGCCTGTTCAACATCGCCCTCGCCGACCGCGCCTGCCAGCCAGTTCAATAAGCTTGGGTTCAATGTGTAAGGAATGTACTTCACCCGATGGATAGGGTGGGTGTTGGAAAGACCTACCATCAGGTCCATTTCCAACCCGACCTCGGTCTTGGTAAAGGGGATGTTGAGGGCGAACAAGGCCTTCGCTGTGCCCTCTACTGCATTGGCGGTAATCAAGCCGCTATGCAGTAACAGAGCGTCTTCGTCCCAGCTTAGGTTCAAGGTCCCGTAAAAATCGTCGTAATAAAGAGGCTGGCTGTAGAGCGTAGGATAATCCATCGTAAATTGCTGGCTATCGATAACTGCATAGCCGCCTGCCTCGGAAAGCTCAAAGTATCCTGTGCCCGAAGTGATACCCGGCGCACCTTTCCAGGAGTCCACCTCCAGGCGATCAAAATTACCCTCCACATTCCATTCAGACAAGGGCCTGGCTAAATCCCCCAAGCTGACCTGCAACGCACTTAATTCACCTCTTGGCGCCAATGTCGAAAACACCGAGCGTAAGGTTTCCGGGATTGATGGGATTTTCTGCATCAGCTGATTGAATGGCTGCAGATCCAGGGCAGAGGTTCGCAGCCTCAGGGAGCTACCCCAGCTGTCCACCTGCACCCGGGAAACACTGGCTTCGACATCATCCAGGCTCACGCTGAGCTTGTTGGTGAACAAGGTCCAGCGGTTTCTGGACTCTTGGAGGCTGGCCTGCAACGACAGGGCGTCCAGTGGCACTGACCAGTCTCCCTCGCGAGGGCGCAGGACCAGATCTGAGATATCCAGGTCTATTTCAAAATCGGCCTTGCCGCGGTTCCAGGATAACCACGCTTCGCTGTCCAGGCGCCCCTCCATCCAGAGTTCAGGCTCCGCGACCAGCATATCTTCAATCGCAGCCAGGTCGCCGGCATCCAGCCTGAGGTAAAGCACGCCCTCAAATTCATCGGGCAGGAAAGGGTTGCCCAAACCCCTGCCGACCAAGTGAATATCGGTCCCTGCAGTAGACAGCATGTCCGCAGTCAGTTGCCGCCCGCTGCCATCCCGCGCCAAGTGCAAATCCAGGGAATACTCTCGCCTCTCACCACTGGGCAGCAACAGTTTTAACGCATTATCGCGCAGGGTAATGTATTCAATATTGAGCAAGAACTCGCGCAGCCATTCGCCCAACTCGCCACTATTACCGCTGAGCCCAGGAATGATAAATTTTCCTTCGGCGGTCAGTTCACCCCGCAATTCCAGCCCGTCCAGTTGCAGCGAAGTAAACTGCAGGCTGCGGCTGGAAAGGGTCTTCAGTACATCTATGCCGATGCGACCACCCGATAATTGCAGCGGCACAGCATCGCTATCGGGCAAATCCAACTCCAGGCCGTGAAATACGATTTCCGGGGTAAATGAGTGCCACTCACCCGCCAGACGCTGCGCTCGAATCAAAAATGGGACCCGACTATTGAGTTCAGCGAGCACTTCACTCTGCCAGCTCTGCAAGTTGGTACTGAGCACACGCCCCAAGCTCACGTAAATAGCCAGCAAGACAACAGCGATGACCGCCAGGCCCCAAAGGATATTGCTCAGTTTGTGAAATATGGATTGTTGCAAAAGGGGAATTCCCACCTTCTATGCCGGAGTCTCTGTCTCCTTAGAGCAGAACTATGTCAAAGTGTTCAGGATTATTGTCAGGCTCAACACGCAGGCTAATGGCCTTGCCGATAAATTCTTCCAGGTCTGCCACATTGGCCGATTCCTCATCCAACAGCCTGTCAATGACGCCCTGAGCCGCCAAAACCATAAGCGTATCATTTTCATAGGCCCTGGCATCGCGCATAATCTCTCGAAAAATTTCGTAGCAAATGGTCTCGGCCGTTTTCAACACCCCGCGACCAAAACACACAGAACAATCTTCACACAGCAACTGCTCCAGGCTTTCTCTGGTGCGCTTGCGGGTCATCTCCACCAGGCCCAACTCTGACACGCCGGTGATCTTATTGCGCGCCGGGTCTCTGGCCATGGCTTTATCCAGGGTGCGATGCACCTGGCGCCGATGCTCTTCGTCCTGCATGTCGATGAAATCGACAATAATAATGCCACCCAGATTACGTAATCGCAGTTGTCTGGCCAACATGGTCGCTGCCTCCAGATTGGTCTTGAAGATAGTCTCTTCCAGGTTACGGCGACCGACAAACGAGCCCGTATTCACGTCAATAGTCGTCATTGCTTCGGTTTGGTCGATAATCAGGTAGCCACCTGACTTCAACCCTACCTTGCGACCGAGCGCTCCCTGCAATTCCTCCTCAATACCATGCAGGTCAAACAGCGGACGCTCACCGCAATAGTGCTCCAGCAAATCTGACACTTCGGGCATGTATTCGTTGCAAAACTCGGTCAGGGCATTATAGCTCTCACGACTATCAACCAGGATGCGCTCTACCCCCGGGCGCGCCAGATCCCTCACCGTGCGCATGTGCAGGGCCAGATCGCTATAAAGTAATTCAGCCTTGCGCGCCTTCTTGCCCCGCCGGGAGACTGCGGACCACAAACGTTTTAGAAAACGAAGATCAGCCCGGACTTCATCCAAACCCACGCCCTCAGCTGCGGTTCGCAAAATGTAACCACCCCCTGCGTCCATTTCCTCAGCGGCTATTCCGTCTGCAAGTAACTGCTGCAAGCGATCCCGCTCCACCGCGTCATCGATTTGCTGGGACACCCCAACGTGATTGCTCTGTGGCATGAAAACAAGATAGCGCGAAGATACCGATAGCTCGCTGGTAATACGCGCACCCTTGCTACCTAGAGGATCCTTGGTGACCTGAACGATCACCTTCTTACCCTCGTGAAGATAATCGCCAATAGCATCCGAGCCCTGTGCGCGGCCATCCCCGCCGGACACAAAAATATCAGACACATGGATAAAGCTGGTGCGCTCCGCACCGATATCGACAAATGCGGCCTGCATTCCGGGCAGCACCCTGACCACCTTGCCAGCGTAGATATTGCCGACCATGCCCCTGCTGGCGGTGCGCTCGATATGGATATCCTGAGTCGCTCCATTGTCCACCACAGCCACTCGAGTCTCCATTGGCGTCACATTGACCAGGATCTCCTCACTCACCGGTGTTCTCCAAAGCGCCTTTGATTCCCTGGCCTGACAGCAATTGCCAAGTTTGCGCCAGGGGCAGGCCTACAACATTACTGTAACTGCCCTCAATAGAGCTGACAAAGGCACCCGCCAAGCCCTGAATGCCATAACCACCCGCCTTATCCCAGGGCTCTGGTGTCGCCAGGTAAGACTCGCACTGCTCGCGAGTCAACTGCAAGAAGTGCACCTTGGTCTCCACCATTTCGCTGAGGACTTCGCCGCGCTGTGTGTTCAAGCAAATACCGGTGAGCACACGGTGGCTTCGCCCACTGAGTCTGGCAAGCATGCCCAGGGCCTCGAAGTGGTCGCCAGGTTTGCCGAGCACATCCTCGTCGATAACAACAGAGGTATCCGCAGCCAACACAGCCAAGCTACCGCCACTGTGGCGAGACGCAACTGCCGCAGCCTTCTCTCTCGCCATTCGCAAAACATAATCCTCCGGCTTCTCACCTGCCAGGCGGCTTTCGTCTATATTTGCCGGCTCACAGAGATGAGCCACACCAATTTGGTCTAGTAATTCTCGACGACGCGGAGAGGCCGAAGCCAGTATCAACTCCATATCAACTTACCCCGTAAAGACGGCGTAAACCGCGCAGTAAATGCAGTACGAAAGGCCATAGCAGTGCACTGGAAAAAGCCGGTAATAAAAACATCAAGGTGGTTGAACCCGCCCCTTCGAGATTTTGCACCCACTGGCAGATCATCTGGTTTAGTCCCGCGAGCACGAAAACTATGGCTGCTTGTTGGGCGAGACTGAACACCCTGAGACGCTGGTAGAGTAGCAGCGCCAGCAGCGTTACCACCACCAGCGCAAACGCGTTCTGTCCGATCACTGCGCCTTCGACAACGTCCAACATCAGCCCCAGCAACAGCGCCGTTATCAACCCTACGCGCTGAGGCAGTGCAATCACCCAGTAAACAAGTACCAACAAAACCCATTCAGGACGTCCCCAGGCTAGCCAATGTGGAAACGGTAATACCGCAAGAATCAGCGCGCAGAAAAAACTCGCTAGTACCAACCAGTAAGCATTCGGACCCTGATCGACCATTGATCAGTTTCCTGCAGCAGGCTTGGCAGTGAACACCAGGAGCACATGACGGCTGCGCTCAAGGGCTGCGCTGGGTCTGGCCATGATCCGCGCGAAAGCTAGCCCCGGGTCACGTTCGATTTTGCTAACCACTGCAACGGGATAACCAATTGGAAAACGTCCTCCGAGTCCGGAGGTCACCAACAGGTCTCCCTCCTTAATATCGGTAGTCGCAGAAACATGATGAATTTCAAGAGAGGTCAGGCTACCAATGCCCTCGGCAATCGCTCGCACACCATTGCGATTGACTTGCACCGGGATAGAGTGAGTTGCATCGGTAATAAGCAGAGCCCTCGAGTTCAGAGAACTAACCTCGACCACCTGGCCCAGCAGACCATCGGCATCAATGAGCGGTTGCCCAACGAAAACACCGTCCCGCTCGCCTTTGTTCAATACCAGTTGGTGACGCACTGGATCCGGGGATACGCCAATCAGCTCTGCAACCAATACGTCATCGCGCACCATCGCAGACGAATTGAGCAGTGCCCGCAGGCGCACGTTTTCGGCCAGCAGAGACGCCATCTGGTGAGAGCGACCCTGAAGCACCAGGTTCTCCCGGCCAAGTTGCTCGTTCTGCTCGAGTAAATCGCTACGACTTACCAGGTGTTCGTTTTTCCAATCCCCCACTCGCGAGGGTATATCTGCCACCCAGTAAACCGGCGCCGCAGCGAATTCCATCAATGAGCGGGCTGTCTGCAGGGAGTTGAACCGCAAGTCCGCGACGAGCAGGACTACCACCACCAGGGCGACCAAGAACAGGCGCAGCCCCAAATTGGACTCTTTAACGAATAGTGGTTTGATGTCGTCTCCTCAGCGATTCCTGCCGGAACTCGGGGGACAGTGTACTTATTCTGTGGACAACAGGTCTATGGTGCGCCTGTCCATCAGTTCCATGGCTCTACCGCCACCGCGTGCTACACAGGTCAGCGGCTCCTCAGCAACGATCACGGGCAGGCCTGTTTCCTCAGAAATCAGTCTATCCAGATCGCGCAACAAGGCCCCGCCACCCGTCAGGACAATACCGCTCTCGGCAATATCGGCTGCCAGTTCAGGAGGCGATTGTTCCAGCCCGGATTTTACCGACTGGACAATGGATGAAAGGGGATCCTGCAAGGATTCGAGTATTTCGTCGCTGTCCAGGGTAAAACTGCGGGGAACCCCTTCTGCCAGGTTGCGCCCGCGGACATCAATTTCACGAAGATCTGAGCCACCGAAGGCACAGCCTACTTCCATCTTGATTTTTTCAGCAGTGGCGTCGCCGATCAGGCTGCCATAGCGGCGCCGAACGTGAGACACAATCGCTTCATCGAAACGATCGCCTCCGATACGCACCGAATCGCGATAGACAATACCGTTAAGTGAAATAATGGCGATTTCAGTCGTGCCGCCACCCACGTCTACGACCATGCAACCGCTCGCCTCTTCTACGTCGAGGCCTGCACCTATAGCAGCTGCCATGGGCTCTTCTATCAAGCGGACTTCACGGGCGCCGGCGGAAAGTGCTGATTCGCGGATAGCCCGGCGCTCCACCTGAGTAGACATGCACGGCACACAAACCAAAACTCGGGGGCTGGGTCGAATAAAACGACTCTCATGCACCTTCGCAATAAAATGCTGCAGCATCTTTTCGGTGACCTGAAAATCGGCAATAACGCCGTCTTTTAACGGGCGAATGGCCGTGATGTTGCCTGGCGTCCTGCCCAGCATCCGCTTGGCCTCTGTGCCCACGGCCTCTATCGTTTTTTGGCCATTGTGAACACGAATGGCAACAACAGAGGGCTCGTCCAGCACAATGCCTTTGTCGCGCACATAGATCAGCGTGTTGGCGGTTCCCAGATCAATAGAGAGATCGTTGGAGAACACTCCACGCAATTTCTTCAGCATTAATTCTTACTACCTTATGACTGCAACGAGGAACTGGGTCGTTCAGTTCTGCCTGCTTCTTACTGCCGACATATCGAGTGAAATGCCCCTGAAATGCCGCTACTTTTAACCATTTTTTTGGCTGTAACTTTATTCTTGCAACTGTATCAACCGCGGGGATTTTGGGCAAGGCGCAAATGTGATAAGTTTAGCGCCCCTGCCGGCTCCCACCGGCTCCTCTCGGTTGTAACAATATGGCTATTGAGCAAGACGAAATTGAAAAAATTGCGGAACTGGCACGTATCCGCATCGCCGACGATCAAATTGGCGAAGTCACCCAGCGCATTACTGAAATTCTCGGGATGGTAGATCAGCTGCAGGCTGCGGACACGGCCGGCATTGAACCTATGGCCAACCCGCTCGATGCCATTCAGCGTTTGCGCGCCGATGAGGTCACTGAAACCAATCGACGAGATGCCTTCCAGGCAATTGCCCCGGCTGTAGAAAACGGCCTCTACCTCGTACCCAAAGTGATCGAATAAGTGACGACTGCCACATCAGGACATCAACATGCATGAACAAACTGTCGCCCAGCTGGCTCAAGGTCTGCGGGACAAGTCATTTACCAGTGTCGAGCTGACTCGCGCCTATTTGCAGCGAATCTCGGAGCTCGATCAAAATTACAACGCATTTATCACCGTCAACGAGGAGAACGCCCTCAACGCGGCACGCACGGCCGACCAGCGCCTGGCCAGCGGTGAAGCCACTCCCTTGACCGGTATCCCTGTCGCGCACAAAGACATTTTCTGTACCCGGGGAATGCTCACCAGCTGTGGGTCTAAAATGTTGGGTAACTTTGTCCCTCCCTACGATGCCACTGTGATTAGCCGTTTCAACGAAGCGGGGGCGATAATCCTCGGCAAAACTAACCTGGATGAGTTCGCCATGGGCTCCTCTAATGAAAACAGCCACTACGGCCCGGTCAAAAACCCCTGGGATACCTCTCTGGTGCCAGGCGGTTCATCTGGTGGCTCCGCTGCCGCCGTTGCAGCAATGCTCGCTCCAGCCGCCACTGGCACCGACACCGGAGGCTCAATACGTCAACCAGCGGCTTTTTGCGGCATCACCGGGCTCAAACCAACCTATGGCCGTGTCTCTCGCCTGGGCATGATCGCTTACGCCTCCAGTCTGGATCAGGGCGGCCCACTCGCGCGCACTGCCCAGGATTGTGCACTGCTGCTCAACACCATGGCGGGCCACGACCCACTGGACTCGACCTCTGCAGTAAACGCAGTGGAAGACTATACGCTTTCCCTAAACAAGAATTTACAAGGGCTTAAAATAGGCCTGCCCAGGGAATACTTCGGCGAGGGTCTGGACAGCGCTACTGGTGAGCAGGTCAGAGCTGCACTCAAGGAACTGGAAGCCCAAGGAGCGAGCCTGGTGGATATCAGCCTGCCCAATAGCGACCTCACCATTCCCGCCTATTACATTATTGCGCCGGCTGAAGCGTCTACCAACCTTTCTCGTTTCGATGGGGTTCGTTACGGTCACCGCTGCGCTGACCCCGAGAATCTGCATGACCTGTATACCCGAACCCGCGAAGAAGGTTTTGGCGACGAGGTCAAACGTCGCATCCTGGTCGGCACCTACGCCTTGTCTGCGGGCTACTACGATGCCTACTACAAAAAGGCACAACAGGCCCGACGACTGATAAAAAACGACTTCATGGACGCATTCGAGCGGGTGGATATCATTGCCGGCCCTACTACTCCCGGACCCGCATTTGGTTTGGGTGCTAAAAGTGACGACCCCATCGCTATGTACCTTGAAGATGTGTACACCCTCGCGGTGAACCTGGCAGGCCTGCCAGGCATGTCAGTCCCCGCAGGGTTCGTCGACTCAAAACCCGTTGGGCTGCAATTGATTGGCCCCCACTTTGGCGAGGCACAACTGCTCAATGTCGCCCACCGATTTCAGCAGGCTACCGACTGGCATACCCGGTCGCCGCAAGCAGGGGGAGTCGTCTGATGCAGTGGGAAACAGTCATAGGCCTTGAGGTACACCTGCAACTCGCCACCAAATCGAAGATTTTTTCCGGCTCCTCAATCACCTTTGGCGCCGAGGCAAACACCCAGGCAAGCGCAGTAGACCTTGCAATGCCCGGTATGCTCCCGGTACTCAACGAGCAAGCCGTGCGGATGGCAGTCATGTTCGGTTTAGGCATCGGTGCCAACATCGGCATGCGTTCCGTATTCGATCGCAAAAACTACTTCTACCCGGATTTACCCAAGGGTTATCAAATCAGCCAATTTGCGGACCCCATCGTCGGCGAGGGTCAGTTTGAAATCCAACTGGAAGATGGCAGCATCCGACAGATTGGGATTACCCGGGCCCACCTGGAAGAAGATGCAGGCAAATCTCTGCACGAAGATTTTCACGGTATGAGCGGCATAGACCTTAACCGGGCGGGAACACCGCTGCTGGAAATTGTCAGTGAACCAGATATACGCTCCTCAGAAGAGGCGGTTGCCTATTTGAAAGCTATGCATAGCCTGGTGACTTACCTGGGAATTTCTGACGGCAACATGGCTGAAGGTTCGATGCGTTGTGATATCAATATTTCCCTGCGCCCAGTAGGCCAGGTAGAGTACGGCACTCGCGCTGAAATCAAGAACGTGAACTCTTTCCGCTTCGTCGAGCGCGCCATTCGCCACGAGGTAGAACGCCAGGCAGACATCCTCGAAGACGGCGGTAAAATCGTGCAGGAAACGCGCTTGTATGACGCAGACCGCGATGAGACCCGGCCGATGCGCAGCAAGGAAGTGGCTAACGACTATCGCTATTTTCCGGAACCGGACCTGCTACCGATCGTGATTGATGAGGCCTATGTGGCAGCCATTGGTAAAACTCTGCCCGAGCTACCCACTGCCAAGCGCAACCGCTTCATTAAGCAGTACTCGCTATCTGCCTATGATGCTAGCGTACTGGCCGGCAGCCGCGCACTAGCGGACTATTACGAAACCGTAGTGGCAGCCTGCGAGGATGCCAAAATCGCCGCCAACTGGGTTCAGGTAGAGCTGCTTGGTCAGCTGAATAAAAATGAGCAGGCAATCGGCGACAGTCCGGTAACCGCTAACCAGTTGGGGGGCCTCATTGCCCGAATTCTGGATAACAGCATCTCTGGAAAAATTGCCAAACAGGTCTTTGAGGCCATGTGGCAGGGCGAGGGGACTGCCGACGAAATCATTGCGGCAAAAGGCTTGCAGCAAGTGTCCGACACGGGAGCACTGGAAGCCATGGTCGATGAGGTCATTGCCGCCAATACTGCTCAGGTCGAACAATACCAGGCCGCCGACGATGCCAAACGTAAAAAACTGCTTGGCTTCTTCGTAGGCCAGATAATGAAAGCATCCAAAGGCCAGGCAAACCCGCAAATGATTAATCAACTGCTGGCCAAAAAATTAGCCTAGGGTCGGCGCTTTCGCCGACCTGCAAGAATGAAACGAGCACTAACGAGGATAAGCTAATGAAAAAAGACAAACAGAAAGTACTGGACGAAGTCTGGACTGAAGATCACGTAAAAAGCTTCCTGGAAGTTCGCCCGCACGATGGTGGAGACGCAGATTTTCACATGCTGTTAAAAGCATACCAGAGCATGCGCGCCTCTGACTTCGAACTTTTTTTGAGCTTTTACCGCCAACAAGACAGGAACGTGAACGCGAGAGGCTTGGATGGCCGTTCGGTACTGGATATAGTTTCGGAACATCGTCACGGCGCGGATTACGCCGCCGTACTTGAGGCCGCCGGAGCGGCCTGAGGTGATTTTCAAATAGCCGAAAGAAACGCCCTCTGCACCATCAACCACGCCGCCAAACATGACAAAAAGTAAGCTAAAAAACGGTGCGTTAGGTTGTTATAGCGACAAAGAATCAGCTTGCGCAGCGCACGGCCCACAACAAAAATTCGGGCGCAAGTCCGATGCAGGCCATCCATCGGCCGGAGCAATATAGCACCCCACCTAGCTATATCTAAAGAAGCCAATTTGCTATGCTAGCGGCCCTCAAAAACTCGCTAATGCAGGAAACCAGGTGATCACGCTCTACGGCATCAAGAATTGCGATACGGTAAAAAAAGCACGCAAGTGGCTTGAAAATCAAAGCGTGGAATATAACTTCCACGATGTTCGCGAGGATGGATTGGACCCGAAAGCTGTGGAGCTATGGCTGGAAAAGCTGGGCTGGGAGATTGTGGTCAACAAACGCAGTACCACATGGAAAGAACTGGATCAGGCAGCGCGGGACACGATGAATAACACCTCTGCCCTGGAAGCCATTCTAAAGTATCCCACACTGTTCAAACGCCCTCTGCTGGACATCGGCCACGAGCTTCACTGCGGTTTTTCTGCAGAAAAATATCAGGACATTTTCAATCACCACACCCTTTAGGGTCACAAGAATACAGGTAGCAACGATGACAGACTCTGCTTTTGCCTTTGGACTCGGTGTAGGCACCCAAAACAGCAAGGGTGAATGGCTGGAGGTGTTTTTCCCTGCACCCCTGCTGGCGCCATCAGCCGAGCTTCAGGCTGTGACCGCCGAGCTGGACAGCAACACTGCGCTGGGGGAGCCTGAGCTTCGCGCTCTGCAGTCCGCCCTGAACAGCTCAGGTGAAGCGGCACAGGCCTCGCTGGCAGGACGCCTGCTGGGCAGCGGTCGCCCTGTGGTCGCGGTGTTACTGCAACACGACCAAGCACCCGAGAACGTACCTGAAGGCTATCTCAAATTACACCTGCTTTCTCATCGTCTGGTCAAACCTCACGGGACAAAGCTCGATGGACTATTCGGCGTTTTACCCAATGTTGCCTGGACCAATGAGGGTGCGGTAGACATTAACGAGCTGACCGAACGACAACTCTCTGCCCGCCTCAGGGGCGAGACTCTGGAAGTCAGCTGTGTGGACAAGTTTCCCAAGATGACCAACTACGTGGTTCCTCACGGGGTGCGTATCGCTCACACCGCGAGGGTCCGGCTGGGTGCATACCTTGGTGAAGGCACCACTATCATGCATGAAGGTTTCGTCAATTTTAATGCGGGCACCGAAGGTCCCGGCATGATTGAGGGTCGCATTTCTGCCGGTGTCCTAGTGGGCCAGGGCTCCGACCTGGGCGGCGGCTGCTCCACCATTGGCACGCTGTCGGGCGGAGGCGATATCGTCATTTCAGTGGGTAAAGAATGCTTGATAGGCGCGAACGGTGGTATTGGTATTCCCCTCGGAGACCGCTGCACTGTTGAAGCGGGTTTGTTCATCACCGCTGGCACCAAAGTCAGCATGCTGGATGCGGACGGTATGCCGGTAGAATCTGTTAAAGCCCGAGACCTGGCAGGAAAATCAGATTTATTGTTCCGCCGCAACTCAACCACAGGCGCAGTAGAGTGCCTCACCAATCGATCGGCGGTAGAGCTCAACGAAGCCTTACACGCCCATAACTAGGTGCACCATTATGGTGGATAAAACACTAGCACTTTGCTGCGATCTGATCAGCCGACGCTCTGTCACTCCCGAGGACCAAGGCTGCCAGGAAATCATGATTTCCCGGCTGGAAGCCATTGGCTTTGAGTGCACTCCCCTGCCCTTCGGCAAGGTGCAGAACTTTTGGGCTGTTCACGGCGACAGTGGTCCGTTATTTGTTTTCGCCGGCCATACGGACGTTGTACCTCCGGGTCCCGAAGCACAATGGAGCACACCACCGTTTGAGCCCAGCCTTGTTGGCGAAACACTTTATGGCAGAGGCGCTGCGGACATGAAGGGAAGCCTGGCAGCCATGGTAGTAGCCTGCGAGGAGTTCTTGGCCAGCAATCCCGACCATACGGGACGCATTGGGTTCCTGATTACTTCAGATGAAGAGGGCCCCGCAACAGATGGCACCGTTCGGGTGATGGAGTGGCTGCAGCAGCAAGGTGAGAAAATTGACTGGTGCCTGGTAGGCGAACCCTCCAGCACCAGCACATTGGGTGACGTCATCAAAAACGGCAGGCGTGGTTCGCTGAACGCCAGACTTATCGTTAAAGGCATGCAAGGACACATCGCCTACCCTCACCTGGCCGACAACCCAATCCATCGGGCGGCGCCAGCGCTGTCCGCACTGACCCATGAGGTTTGGGACGAAGGCAATAGTTTCTTTCCCCCAACTTCCATGCAGGTTTCCAACATTCACGGCGGCACCGGTGCAACCAATGTCATACCTGGGGAGCTGGAAATCGTGTTCAACTTTCGTTTCTCCACGGAGTTGACGGACGTTGACCTTCGCCAGCGCACCGAGGCCATCCTCGATGCCCATGGCCTTGAGTATGACATCCAGTGGAGCCTGAGCGGCCATCCTTTCCTAACCCCCACCGGTGAATTGGTAGCGGCCGCCGTAGACAGCATTCTTTCAGTCACAGGAATTGACACCCAGTTATCAACAGCCGGAGGAACCTCCGACGGGCGCTTTATCGCTCCCAGTGGTGCCCAGGTGGTGGAATTGGGCCCAGTCAACGCAAGCATTCACAAGCTTAATGAGGAAGTACACGCTCCAGATCTGCCTCGCCTGACTGCCGTTTACCGTGGCATCATGGAACGCTTGCTAGCCTAAAGCATCAAGCAATCCTTTGGCCCCCATTTTGGCCAGGGCAAGATTATCCTCACCGGGCACCACTATCAGCTTGTCTTGTGCGAGTGCATCGAGGCTTGCGCAGACAACCTCTGACGCTTCCATCCACATTTCATTGGGGAATGCAGACGGAGAAAACCCTTCGCTCTTCATCGGTTCGTGAATTTCAGTACGCACCAAACCAGGACACAGCGCCTGCACTTTAATCCCTGCACCCTCCAACTCACGCGCCAGGGACAGCGTAAAATAATTGAGAAAAGCTTTACTGCCTCCATAAACTGCCAGCTTTGGTCCTGGCAAAAAAGATCCAAGCGAAGAGACATTGATAATGCTTCCGGCACCCCGCTCGCGCATGAAGGGCAACGCTGCTCGAGTCAAGGTAATCGCTACGTCACAGTGTAGATTCAACATTTCCCGTTGCTGACCAATAGGTGAATCGATGAAATCGCCATAGGGACTGAAGCCGGCGTTGTTGACAAGAATATCTACCGGGCCCTTCTGCCGTAACATTTCCATGGTGTGAGCCACACCTTCCACGGTAAGCAGGTCCGCCTCAACGACATGAACTTCAGCCCGATCGGAAAGCTCTTCACGCAGCGCCTCGAGACGGTCATGTCTGCGCGCTACAGCGATAATAACCGAGCAGCGTTCAGCCAACTGGCGGCAAAATTCTGCACCCAGCCCGGAAGAAGCCCCAGTGACCAGCGCAGTGATTTTGTGTTCAGCCATGGTAAAGCTCCAGTATTTTATTTAATTGCAGGATAGTAACTGTCGTAAGCAGGGCTGTAACTGTCAGGATAGGCCAGAGAGCACATGCACGTCATAACGTACTGCTTTTCCCTTGATGCAATGTGAGGGGATTTTTGCCCCCAGAGGCGGCGCCTTGGGGGGACGTTTCACCACCACCCTCGCCACTGAGCAAGCCAGCGCCCAGTCTAACAAGCGTTCATTACTGCTCTCTTCATCCTTCAGCAACAGCTGAAATAGCGCCATTTCTTTTTTCACAGCGGCGCTCTTTTCACGCTGAGGGAACATCGGGTCGAGATAGATAACATCGATATCACGCAGGAAATCCGCTGTCAGCCGGGTCGCATCGTCCGTCACCAGTTGCATCCGCGATGAAGTGGTGGCGAGCCAATGATCGGTAGAGTTTTGTGCCAGCGCGAGCCCGCTGTCCAGCATTGCAGCCGCCACAGGGTTGCGCTCACAGCAGGTGACCTCAGCACCCAGGTCTGCAAGTACAAAGCTGTCTCTACCGAGCCCAGCGGTAGCGTCCAAAACAGACAGTGCAGCCTTCTTACCCACTCCAACCGCCTTGCCCAACAGTTCATTGTGCCCCGCTACTCTTCTATGACGCATAGCGGCTGCGCCAAAATCCACACCCACTGGACCGGGCGCCTTCCTGCCGGTAATTTGCAGCTCGATACCACTGACAAAAACCAGCAACAAAGCATCAAATCCGTCACAGCGGCGAGGCTCTGTTGCCATGGGCAGTTGCGGTAACTGGAGCTGGGTCGCCAACGCTGTTGCTGCTTCCCGAGAAAGATCATCACCGGGGCAAACGGCCAGACGAGGCGGTGAAGTTGAAGCATTATTCACGGGAAAAGCAGCCTTCAATCCTCGATTATATTGGGCTGTCGCTTTTGCAGCAGGCCGGCCAAATCATCAAACAGTTCCTCTGCGCTGGCAGCGGGACGCTCCTCACCTTGCTCGTCTTGTTCACGTTCAAGGTTTTTCTTGCCGGCGACATTTTTATCGGCACTTAACCCAGGGACCAGTTTTGCATCGTCCAGGCCCAGGTGAAGCACATCACTTTGCAGGTCCACAGCTAACTGTAAATTGTAGGCGTAGTGTTCCAAGCCATGCTTGTCAACAATACGGAACCTGCGAGGTGAAACCTGCTCGTCACCTTCAGCCTGGTGTTCACTCAACCTGCAGTTGATCGCAGACATAACCTTGTTGGAAAGATGCGACCCCTCCACTGCAGAAAGACCACGATTACATGCTGCAATAAAACCGGGGGTTGAAACCTCACCAGCGCCCGCGGCTTCTTCTCCCAATTGCGTAGAAAATTCGCCAATTAAAATTTGTTTCGCTGCAGCCCGGTCTACCATTCGTGCCAATTCGATCGTTACATCTCCAACGATGTAGCTGAACACCGTGGGGTTCACCCCTTCAGCCTGATACAGCTCATAGTGGCCCCCTATATGGTAAGCCGTGCGAATCACTGGCACAGTATTGCCACGCGAGGCCGCCCGAGCCATCGCATTGTCTGCAACCACGAGAATCATAAAATAGAAAAGTTCTATATTGGCGTCCGACCCCAGACTACGATTCCAAATGTAGTAGCCGTCACCTGTCGTGGTGCGCGCAAAATTAATTTCGATGCCTCGCGCCAACAACTTGTTGTAGGCCGAGTTGAGTGAATAAGACAGACTGTTTAACTGACTGGCCTGTTCAAATGGCGTATACAGTGAAAACTCCACAATATCGAACAGCAGCACCGCGCGGCTCTCAACGTAGCTGAGACCATACCTGCGAATGAGTTGTTCAACCTCTGCCAACACGCGAGGCTCTTCGCTCAGCGCCGTGCTTAGCTTGATAAACGTCGGCGCAACTCCCAACCTCTTGGAAACAGCGAACATCTCCTCGCGAGTTTTACGCCTGGTGCCGGAGATCATATCCCTGATGAAACCCTCGTTACCCTTGTGCTCCGCATCGTCGGCACAGTAATTGCCCAAAAAGTAGTGGGGAACGAAAATGACCAGCAAGCCTCTTTCATCGGCGCTCCAGCAAAGCACGATGTTCTGGCCGAGGCGCCATTGCTTTCGCAGTGTCTTCTCCAGCGCCTTGAGGTTACCGCGCTGAACCAGTGAAATAGCACTGCCAGCCGAGGTCTCGCGACTACCCGTGCTATCCCCGGTATTTTCCAACTCTGTCATCAAGCTTTCCAGTTTTTGTCGATTGCAGTGCTATTATAGGTAGCCAGCGGCGTCGGGGCTATGCCGGATGTTAATCAACCTGGCAACAATCAAACAGAGGGAGACAAACAACATGACACGCTGGCTCACAGCTATTTTCCTGCTCATGGCTATCGCCGGTTGCAGTGACCTCGATTTCAAGATTAACGAAACGACGGTTTACTCCCCTCGTCCGCTACTCACGGACTTCGAGGTGGCGGACGCTGCACTGCAGGCCTGCCTGGAGCAGGCCATCATTGACCAGAAAGCGACTGTCGCCAGTGAATTGCTTTCCCTGAACTGCAGCCATGCCCAAATAACTAACCTCGATGGGCTGGAACTATTTAACGGGCTGATTCAGTTAAGGCTGTCCTCCAACCAGATTCGCAACCTGGCACCTCTGGTGCCCATGTCTTCGCTGGAATCTTTATACCTGGAAAACAATCTGATAATAGATCCGGTACCACTCTACGAGTTGCTATCGCTTGCCATATTGGACCTATCGGGCAACCCTTCCCTGCAGTGCCCCTCGGCACAAGCCCTGTTGAAACTGGAGGAAATCACCCTACCCGAGCACTGCCAGCGCTGATGTTTTACCGTCTGCTCAGCCACCTGCCTTTTCCTCTGCTTTATGGGCTCGCTTGGCTGGGCTATTTTATGATTTTCCATGTCGTGCGCTACCGCCGCGACGTGGTGGCAGGGAACCTGAGCAAGGCGTTTCCAGAGAAGTCTGAAGCTCAACGAAAATCGCTGGCGCGTGCTTTTTATCGCCAGTTCACTCAAGTGGCCCTGGAGATCATCAAGGCACGCCGCATGCAGCCTGAGGATTTCCTTCAGCGCGCACGCATATTGAACCCCGAACTACTGCAGCAATACAGTCAGAACTTTAGTGAATCAGTGATCGTGCTCACCATCCATCAGGGCAACTGGGAGTGGATGCTTCACGCTGCAGCAACGCAACTCAATATCCCCATCACACCCGTCTACAAAACCTTACACAATAAAGCCGCGGACAAACTAATCTACGACATCCGCAGCCAGTTCGGGTCCCGCCCAATATCCATGGACGAATCAGTAAAAGATATCATTCGCAAGCGTCGGGAGTTTCGAATTTTCGTGATGGTCGCAGACCAATCTCCCATCCGCAGAGAGCGCGGCTACTGGACCAGGTTTATGAATCAGGAGGCCAACTTTTACCTGGGCGCAGAAACGATAGCCACAATGACTAAATTCCCAGTGCTGTTTGTCCAGTGCCACAGACGCAGCAAAGGTCACTACGAAATCGAATTTAAGGAATTAGCGAAGCCACCTTATGACAAGGAGACCCACGCAGTAACAGATCGCTACGTGGAAATGGCCGAAGAGGCTATTCGCGAAGAACCCGAAAGCTGGTTGTGGACCAATCGCCGCTGGAAACGGGACCGAGCAAAAGAAGAGAGCATAGACTAAACGCCAAGCCAGTCAAAACCTTCTTGCTGTTGTGCCCAAGTGACCTGCTCCGTTGATACAAGCACTGCGGCGAGCGCTTGCTCAGCACGATCACGAGAGTTGTTTTTCTCGCTGATGTGAGCAACCACAAGATTCTTTAGCTCACCAGTGCATTCAAGCTGCCGTAAAAAATCAGCCGCCTGTCCATTATTAAGGTGCCCCCAGTCACCGCTGACCCGATTTTTCAGCTGGGGCGGATATGCACCCGCCATCAGCATATCCAGATCGTGATTGAATTCCAGCAACAGGCTGTGACAACCCTGGTAGCTGCTCACCACGTGGGGAGTAATACAACCAAGGTCAGTCAGAACACCCAGACAACGCCCACCGGCTGAAAGCCGAAATTGGCAGGGTTCTGCAGCGTCGTGGGGTACGGCAATAGTGCGCACATCGATCTCAGCGATAGAGAAATTCTCATCACAATCAAAGCACAGTAACTCATAGCTGCCATCGCAGCGGCCACTTGCTTTGGTTCCGTGAGTTAAATACACCGGAATCTGGTGTTTGGCGGAAAGTTTCGACACCCCCGCACAGTGATCACTGTGCTCATGGGTGACCAGAACCGCGTCTAATTGCTCCGGAGACAGACCCAGGCGAGCCATACGCCGGGTGGTTTCCCGCAGAGAAAAGCCACAGTCGATCATCAGCAGAGTTTCGCCATGGCGGACAAGGGTCGCATTGCCCTTGCTGCCTGAGCCCAGGGAGGCAAAATCCATGAAAGTTAGTTTATATTGCCCTTGATAAGGCCCAACATAGCTTGCTGATCACGCCGTTCGAGCACCTCGCTTGCCTCTGGCTGGGCTCGCAGATAAATCTCGACACCACCATTATCCTGGGCGTCGACGTTCACAATAAAAATCTCACCCACGTGAGGGTACTCGTCATCACTGTCCCATAACCAGCCAAACCAACTATCTTCTTCTTCCGCATCAGGGCCGAGGAAGCGAGCATAATAAACGCCACTGCTGCGATCGCGATCAGTCACCTCAAAGGTAGACCTTCCCAGCGCACGCCCCACCGATGCCCACGCCCGATCAAAGGGCAAGCCGAGCTGAATAAAGGACTCACCCTGGGCATTTTCCTGTAAGGAAATTTTACCCGAAGCACTAATCGCCTGATTAGCCACCATAGACACAGGTGCAGTGCCGGCGCTATTGGCAATGTACTGGGCCAGCGCAGTGAGCATTTCAGATTCCTGCTCCGCATTATCGGATGCATCGGGCCAATTGTTTACATCTCCGGCCTGGTTCTGCTGCAACACATGTAATTCACTGCTGCCACGCTGGACACCCTGATCGATCCGCACCTGGAACCGGCTGGCCATCGCCGCAGACTCCAACTCCAACCAATTGGTCTCCATCAAACCTTCCCTGGCATCTACCCGAGCTACCGCGATGCCAGCGCTGGCGAAAAAGCTGCGAACCTGGGGCCACACCTGTCCCGGCGCTTCGGCGACCAGCGCCCATGAGTCGTCACCCAGCTTTTGAATGCGAACGGTTTCGTCTTCACCACCGGCAACCAGCGGCGTTGGACGCGGAACCTCAAACGCCCCCGCTTGCACCACTGTGCTGCTGGTCGGCGGCACGGGGTATATTTCCTGCAAGGTGTCTGTCTCCTTGCCCTCGGGCACCGAGATGACAGCCATCTCGGGTGCTTTTTTATAGTCTTGCGAGTTATCGCGAAAAACACCCTGGTCACCGAACAGGTAACCACAGCCAGTAAGAGAGGCCAGCAAGACGCCGGCAATGAATCCACGTGTAATAGGGGAGATGCTCATTAAATTGCTGCTGCCTCCAGGGCCGCCAATACCTCGGCGTGATATTTTTCGTCCAGAGCAGTTAACGGAAGGCGAATACCGCCACCCATAAGGCCCTGCTGTTCCAATGCCCATTTTACTGGAATCGGGTTCGCCTCCAAAAACAATGCACGGTTCAGAGCTGCAAGCTGATCGTTAATTGCGCTAGCCCCATCCCTGTCACCGGCGGCAGCCAGAGCGCAAAGCTCAGCCATCTGCCGGGGGGCCACGTTCGCAGTTACCGAAACATTGCCCTTACCGCCTGCCAGAATTAGCTCCATCGCCGTAGGATCATCGCCGGAGTAAATGGCTATCTGATCGCCGCAACGGTCAATCAGCTCAAGTCCTCTCGCGGTATCCCCGGTTGCATCTTTGATTCCTACAATATTATCCAGGCCTGCCAGTCGTTCCACCGTTTCGTTACTCATATCCACTGCAGTGCGGCCAGGCACATTATACAAGACCTGGGGCACCTGAACCGCCTCCGCCACTGCCTTGAAATGTTCATACAGACCGTTCTGCGTCGGGCGATTGTAATACGGAGTGACCAACAAACAGGCATCAGCACCGGCATCCGCCGCAGCCCGCGTCAATTCAATAGCCTCCCAGGTGGCATTGGCACCCGTGCCTGCCAGCACAGGAATACGGCCTGAGACATAATCCACGCAGTGTTTGATCATCTGACAATGTTCAGGAACGCTCAGTGTCGCGCTTTCGCCGGTGGTCCCCACCGCCCCTATCGCTCCTGTCCCTGCCTCCATGTGCAGGTCTAACAAGCCCTCCAGAGCCTTCCAGTCGATACTGCCATCTGGGTGCATAGGCGTAACAAGGGCGACAATACTGCCGGTAATCATCTGAGTTCTCCGAAAAAAACTGACGAGCAGCAGCCAAAAATTGCGCCGCCCGCAGGAAAGAGGGCCATTATCCATGAAGGGGCGGGGATGACAACCGGCATGGGCTAAAATGCACGCTGCTGCTATGCTCTACACTGACCCTCAAAGAGAACGTCATATGGTACATCCACGTCCGCTATCACTGCTCGTGCTGCTCATTTTATGGCCACTGTGCAGCGCCTCTATGGCGCAAGACGATCTAACAATAAGCAAACTGACCCATATTGATCTTCAGTATATGCAACAGCAGCGTGACTCACTCAATGCTCTTACCGCCCGGAACTTCGGTGGCCAACTCAACGGCAGCAAAGACAAGGATCTGGCGCTGTTACAGCGTTTGTTGGATGAAAATATCGTTAGCGGCAACCAAACTAGCGAGCTGCAGGCTATGGGAATCGTCATGGGCGACCTGCTAGCCAGCGAGCTGTCTCTGGACTGGGTCGTTTATGAAGACCGATACGGGCGCACTCGAGCGTTGCGTTACAAGTCGACGGACAGCTACCTTTTCCCGGTGACCATGATCTCCCGCCGACGCGAAGTGGATGATCGCACGCCCGTGGCGGATATTTATCGCAGAGCACGCGATACCCTGCGCGCAGCTATACCTGCCCTCCCCTTTCAGTAACGTGGTAATCACTTCGCTAAGTTATTAGACTAGCGCGTAACAGACGTGAGCACTGCAACTGCATGAGTGAACAGCCTCCAGGATTCGAATTACTGACTGAAGACAGGGAGGTTGCTGTCCTGCTGCTTACCGGAGACTGGGTCCAGGGCCAGTCCCATCGTGATTTCCACGTATTAAAAGATGACCTGCTGGGCATTACCGCCTCTGAGCTGGTCGTGGACGGCTCCCAGCTAGGACTCTGGGACTCTGTCCTTATGGCGTTTCTGCTGCAATCGTTTAACCAATGTCGAGAAGACAACATCGTGTTTCGCACACGAGCACTTCCTGACGGCATTGAGCGACTCCTTGATGTAGCAACAGCCGTGCCCACTCATGTCCCCCCTTCTGCGCCAAACAAACAGTGGTACGAATCTTTCAGCCCGGGAAGCCTTGTGCTGGAGCTCTGGGAAAGCACAGTCGAATCCCTGGCTTTTATCGGCGAGCTTGGCATTGCTCTATGGCGACTTGCTCTGGGGAAAGCCAATACCCGGTTCAGCGACTTTCGCACGTTTTGCTACCAGGCGGGCCCTGATGCGTTCGCCATTATCAGCCTGACCAGTGTTCTGGTTGGCATGATCCTGGCCTATCTCGGGGCCGTGCAACTGCAACAATTCGGCGCCGAGGTCTACGTTGCAGACCTGGTGGTGATTGGCATGTTACGAGAAATGGGGGTTTTGATGGCCGCCATTGTCATGGCCGGTCGCACTGGAGCTGCCTATGCAGCGCAGCTGGGAACCATGCAGGCCAACGAGGAAATCGATGCCATCAGGACTATGGGCATTTCACCCATGGAGTTTCTGGTGGTACCACGCATGTTAGCGCTGGTCGTAGCCATGCCCTTACTGACGCTCTATGCCAACCTGTTGGGAATTATTGGTGGGGGCATTGTCTCCGGAGGTCTTGGGGTTACTCCATTGATGTATATCTCCGAGGGAGAAACCGCTCTCCAACTCTCTCACCTCAGCGTCGGGCTGATCAAGAGCGTGGTATTTGGCGTGCTGATTGCCGTCGCGGGCTGCCGCTCTGGCATCAATAGCGGCCGCAGTTCCGCCGCCGTGGGCCAGGCTGCCACCCAGGCTGTTGTCACCGCCATCGTTTACCTGATTGTCGCAGATGCGGCGATCAACATTCTCTTCCAACAGGTTGGTATCTGATGAGCGAGCCGCACATCAGCATTCGCGATCTGACCATGGCGTATGGGCCCAGCGTTATTCAACGCGACCTCAACTTCGACATCAATAAGGGAGACATTTTCGTCATTATGGGCGGTAGCGGCTGCGGTAAGAGCACGCTGCTAAAGCACATGCTGGGACTGCTTGATCCGGCCAAGGGCGACATTTTTTACAACGACCAGAGCTTCTTCCAGGCCAGCATGAAGCAGCAGGACGACATGCGACAGCGTTGGGGCATCACCTACCAATCTGGCGGCCTGTTCAGTGCCATGACGCTGGCAGGCAACGTCAACCTGCCGCTGCAGCTCTATACTCAATACTCTGCCAGCGATCGCGAAGACATCATCGCCTATAAACTCGCACTGGTGGGTTTGGGTGGGTATCAAAACTATTATCCATCCGAAATAAGCGGAGGCATGCGCAAACGTGCAGCCCTTGCCAGAGCGATTGCCCTGGACCCGGAAATATTATTTTTTGATGAGCCATCAGCCGGGCTGGACCCGATCAGTTCTCGCTTGCTGGACGAGTTAATCGTTCAACTGCAGGAATCTATCGGCGCCACCGTCGTTATGGTGACTCATGAACTGCCCAGTATTTTCGGCATCGCCAGTAACTCTGTTTATCTGGATGTTAATACTAAAACCATGATTGCCTATGGCGACCCCAGAGAACTGCGTGATCACAGCGAGCAGCCAGTTGTGAGACAATTCCTGGCGCGCGAGTCCGGCTCGCCTCAAGAGGAACAAGCATGAGCGAAAAACCCCATACAGTGGCCATTGGCGCCTTCGTTGTCGGCGCACTCCTCATTGCCATCAGCACCATTATCTTTGCGCTGGGGACGGGTTTTGGTAAAGAACGCAGCACAGTAGTCATGGTGTTTGAAGGTTCGGTCAAAGGACTCACGATCGGAGCCCCGGTAGCCCTGCGCGGGGTGCAGATCGGCCAGGTCACCGCTATCGAATTGATCCTTGACGCTGATACGGTAGAGCTGATCATGCTGGTAGAAGCCGAGATTCGCGGGGAGAACATCCGGCGCACAGGCACTAACGCGGAAAGCCTGACTGAAGAACTTATTTCCCGCGGTTTACGCGCCCAACTGAATACCCAGAGTATTCTCACCGGGCTACTCTACATCCAGCTGGACTTTCACCCTAACAGCAAACTGATACTCGCAGAAATTGACTCCCCTCACTTGCAAATACCCACGATTCCAACAGGACTGGAGCGTTTGACGCGAAAACTGGAATCCATCGACTTTGCCAAGATCGCCAGCGATCTGGAGGCTACTGCCTCCGGGATCAACGCCTTTGTCACCAGTGAGTCCTTTCAGGAGTTACCCGCGCAACTACAAGACACACTCTCTTCGGTCACTGGCCTCAGCAAACAACTGCAAGTCCAGTTATCCAGCACCGGCCCAAGATTGGATGCCGTGCTGGACGGCGCTGCAATCACAGTAGACACTGCTAATACAGAGTTACCCAAACTTGCGGAATTGATAACAAGCAACCTGGAGGTGCTCAAAGCGGCCATTCAAGCCTTCGAAGAAGGGATGGATGGCGTAGAAAAACTGGTAGATCATGACTCCGCCACGGTCTATGAACTCAATCGTGCGCTTCGCGAGTTGTCGCAAGCGGGCCGCGCGCTGCAACAGTTGGGCCGCGCGTTGGAAGAACAACCGGAATCCTTGATTCGCGGCAGAACTGGAGAGCAAGAATGAGCGCCTTAACTTTGAAAATGAGTGTCGCGCTGTTAGCCGCCGTATTGCTTTCGGCCTGCGGCACCACCCCACCGAGTAGCCATTACCGATTGACAGCCTCGCAAGCTTTGCCGACGACTTCTAACGGACTTTCACTGGGCGTGGGGCCTGTCAACATCCCCGAATACCTGAATCGAAACGGCATAGTGCGCTCCGATGGTGGTAACAGCATTACCATTGCCGACAGTGAGCGCTGGGCTGAGCCGTTGGAGGATGGAGTCACCCGAGTAGTGATCCTGAACCTGGCAAGCATGCTCGATACCCAGGACATACGGCGGTTCCCCTGGCATCCCGACAGGGCTCCGGAGATTGGTATCAAGCTGAATATATTAAAGCTGGACGCGGAAACGTCCAAAGCCACCTTAGTCGCAGAATGGCTAGTGTTTCAGGTCAATGATGATCAGCCTGTAGCTCGACGCCTGACACGGTACGAGGAACCACTGCCCGGCGCCGGGACCTCCTCTGGAGCGGTTATCGCGGCTGCATACAGCACGCTGCTACTTGAGCTGAGCACAGACATCGCCACAGAAGTTCGCACACTAGGACAGTCCGCCGCTCTTTAGAAATCCTCAACGAATAGAGGCTCCTGCCAGCACCAGTGCCGCCTGTGCTCGCAACTGGCACCTTTCAGTCTGGTTTAAGGCTGAGCTTGAATACTTTTGAGGCACCTATAACAAGTTTGCTATAACTAGCTTTAAATTCCGCAATTAGCGATGAACTGCGGTAAACTGACGGTGCCGACGGCTGCCAATAAGCAGCATTCATTACAATAACTTAATCGGTTCTGGTTTAGCGCGAAAGCAGCCCGCAGAGGCCTGCAAGGTCGTCACATGTGGCGCGACACCACTTAACACACTCGCAACACGAGACTCAAAACAATGAATAACAAATCTCCTCTCTACCGGGTAATTCCAACAGCGCGACGTCCACTGAATCGCGCGGTCCAGTCAGCGCTGCTGATTATCGGTGCCAGTGCCTTGGCCACACCGGGCTTTACCCAGGAAGAAGCCAAAAAAGGCGGCTACAACCTGCAATTGGAAGAAATTATCGTCACCGCGCAGAAACGCGAAGAAGACTTAATGTCTGTACCTGGATCCGTCACTGCCTTTACCGCTCAGGACATGATTAATACAGGTGCGGTTACTATTCAGGACATCGATGCCTTTATACCCGGCGTGGATATCGGCGATACTGTGGGCGGTTCCACTCAGTTAGGAATTACCGTTCGCGGCGTTAGCAGCCCTAATATCAGCTCAGGCCAGGATCCTTCTGTTGCTACCTTTTATGACGGCTCCTACATGCCTCGCGCTGTCACATCAATTCCGTTCACGGACATCGCTCGCACCGAAGTGCTGAAGGGCCCACAGGGTACCTTATTCGGTCGCAACTCCACTGCGGGTGTTATCAATATTGTGCCCAACAAGCCAAGCCAGGAGTTTGAGGGTTTTGCCAAAACTCGCATAGGCACCAACGATCAGTTGCGTTTGGAAGGTATGATCAACGCGCCTGTTAATGAGTCACTTGCTTTTCGCGGCAATCTTTTTTCCAACCAACGTAGCGGCAATACCGAATCAGCGACCAATGGGGGCGACTTCCGGGATGAGGGTTATTGGGCAGCCCGCGGAGTTTTCCTCTGGACCCTTAGTGACAACACAGAAATACAGCTTGCAGCTGATTACGAAGACAGGGATGAAATGCCTCGACCTGCTATTGGCGTCAGTAAGTACGCCTATGAGAGCAGTAATAATCCCTTCCGAAGCAAAGATCAGCACGACGTGGCCGGGGATGGCAATGGCTACAATTCAGCCCGCACTAATGAAGAAGAAACCCGAGATATGTATGGTGTTTCGTTGCAAATAAATCATGCCATTAACGACGAATGGGACATGTTTGGTATCGTTAGCTATCGCGACTGGGAAACGACCAACCTACAGGAAGAAGACGGCACATCGGATCCAAGGCGCTACCTCGACACCAATAACATTGAAGAATCAAACATCTTCTACTCTGAGGTGCGTTTCAACTACGTTACCGACAAACTCAATCTGATTACTGGCGCCAACTACAGCGAAGAGGATGTTTTCCAACGCACCGATATTGGTCTGCTGGCCGATTCGTACATGCAGTTTTTGACAATTCTTGGCGGCTTTGGCGGTCCCGATGATTTCATCTGGGATCTGCTTGCGGGGGCTCCCGAAGAGTTCTATCAGATTTTGTCTGCCGGCGAAGGTATTGCGGTGCTGCCACCCTCCTTTACTGGAACCTACTTTACCGAAACCATGGATAACACCGGCGACTTCGTGAACTGGGGTGTGTTTGTGGACGGTACCTACCAGATTACCGACACGATCCGCATCGCCGCGGGCTTGCGATACAGCTACGATGAGAAAGAATATACCTGGCAGACCTATGAGTCAGACCTCGACTGGCCCTTCGCGCCAGAAAGAGTGAATTACAATCCCGCTGAGACAGGCGCCCCTGAAGATCAATGGTTTGATAAGTTTTCCGACACAGACGATTGGAGCAAAACCACAGGACGGCTGGTTTTAGACTGGCAGTTCACCGACTACGCCATGACTTATGCGTCTGTTGCTACTGGCTACAAATCAGGCGGTTTTAATGGCCAAAGCTTCGGTGCGGTAATCGCAGGATCCTTCGCTCCTGAAGAAATGACCAGCTATGAAATTGGCCTCAAGGGCGACTTCTTCAACGAAACGCTGCGCACAGAAGTTGCTATTTTCCACCATAAACTGGATGGCAAACAAGACCAAAAGTCCGTCAAAAATGGCCCTGACGACCCCACTGCAGCTCCCGGAGTCGTATCCAGCGACGAAAAGGCTGATGGCATAGAGTTGATCGTCACCTGGAGCATCACTGACACACTGCGCGTTGCAGGCCTGACCACTTACAGGGAAACGGAGAATATCTCAGACCTGTATTACAACTCGGCAGGGGAGTTGTCTGGTGGTAACAAGAGCATCGGAGAGACTAATACCGAGTACACCCTCAAATTGGACTGGACTCCGGAAATCGCCTTCGGCTATATGCTGCTGCACATGAACTACCAGTACGCAGAGGTTTCCGGTCCGAATGTGGATAGCGTTATTTATGCCACCGGCCCCTGGTATTTCCAGGACAAGAAGCTACTCAATGCTCGCCTGGCGTGGTCCAACGAAGCAGACACAATCGAAGTGGCGTTGTGGGGCAACAACCTGCTGGATAAGGAATACGCTGGGAATCCCGGCGGCCTCGCTGCTGATACTCTGGGCGCCTACCATACCCGCCCAAACGACACTCTGACCTGGGGCCTAGACCTGCGCTACTCATTCTAGGCGCTGGAAACACCATCAGGTCGAAGTTCTACCGCCTCCCCCAACCCCTCCATCATGGAGGGGTTTTTGTTTCTGGCGTTGCTCATAGAACGCGATACCGCTTGTAAGCGCCAGCGAGTTTTAAGTTCGCTGCGAAATATCGCATCTTCCGACTCAATGGCTATCGAATTGTCCAGCCAGCGCTCGGCTTCATCGCCAGCGAGCACCACTGGCATGCGCTTGTGCCAGGGCTCAAACTCAGGCGCTGCAGCGGTTGTTACCAGAGTACAGCTGAGCAGCGGCGAACCTTCTCTGTCCCAGACATCCCAGAGCGCCGCGACAGCCAGTGCCTGTTGCTCGTTGGTAATCATCCAGGGTTGCTTGCTGCCTTCTTCGTTGCGCCACTCGATAAAGCTACTCATCGGCACAATACCGCGCTGGCGTTTAAACGGGATACGAAAAGCACGACTGTTGGCCAGCGTCTCACTGCGAGCATTGAACATGCTGTACTTCTGATCCACCGCTGGCGCCCAGGACGGAGTCAACCACCAGCGAGCAGAATCCAGCTGAGTGCCTTGAGCACTTGTCCGCACTAGCCCTACGGCTTCAGTCGGCGCAATGTTGGGCCGAGCAGGCAGTTGCAGATCTATACCCAGGTCCTGCAACAACTGTTGCAGACCCGGACTGTCGATAACGTTAAATCGTCCACACATAGTGGCACTGTGCCCAAAACAGCATCACCGGGCAAGGCAGGTCTGTATTGGTAAACCCCCTCCCCTTGTGTGGGCTGGTCGCTTGCCTGCCTAACGCCGGCGGTTTACTCTGTTTCGCGCATTTTGAGGGAGAGACTAATGAGCGATAAACCGATGGCGCCCGCCATAGATGGCTGGCACACCATGGAAGTAAAACCGCACCTGATAGGCACCCGGTGCAAGGCCTGCGGCAGCTACTTCTTCCCCAAAAACAATGATTACTGCCGCAACCCAGTCTGCGACAGCACCGACTTTGACGAAGTAGAGCTCAGTCGTACCGGCAATATCTGGAGCTATACCAACGCCAGCTATAAGCCCCCAGCTCCTTTCGTGGCAGCGGAGCCCTTTGAGCCCTATACCATTGCCGCCGTCCAATTGGAGAAGGAGCAGATGGTGATTTTAGGGCAGGCAATTCAGGGCATCGGCTGTGAGGACCTTAAAGTCGGTATGCCAGTCGAACTGGTACTGGAACCACTGCACGAAACCGATGACGACATCAAAATGACCTGGAAATGGAAACCTGCTGCCCAATAAGGGCTGGCAGCACTCGGAGCAGCACAGACAATGTCCAATGAAATCGCAATTCTCGGCGCCGGCATGCATCCCTGGGGCAAGTGGGGCCACAATTTCGTCCAGTACGGCGTCGCCGCGGCACGTGAAGCACTCGCTGACGCAGGCGTTCCCTGGCAGGACGTGAAATTTGTCTCAGGTGGCGCCACCGTACGCTGTGGCTACCCCGGCTATGTCGCAGGGGCAACATTCGCCCAGGCACTTGGCTGGCAGGGGGCTGAGGTGAACACCTCTTATGCGGCCTGTGCCTCCGGTTCCCAGGCTCTCGCCGCCGCGCGTAACAAAATACTCGCGGGAGAATGTGATGTCGCCCTGGTAGTAGGTGCAGATACCACTCCCAAGGGATTTCTGGCCCCCGCAGGAGGCTATCGCCCGGAAGACCCTGATTGGGTGCGCTTTTACCTGGGAGTCACCAACCCAACCTACTTCGGGCTTTATGCGCGCCGCCGTATGGACGTTTATGGCGACACTCTGGAAGATTTCGCCGCCGTAAAAGTGAAGAACTCGGCCATTGGCAGCAAAAACCCCCGGGCCCGCTATCGTAAGAGTTTCACCGCCGAGGAAGTGGCGGCGTCAGCCATGGTCGCCGACCCATTGCGCTTAATGGATATATGCGCCACCTCTGATGGCGGCGCTGCCCTGATCGTTTCCAGCCTGGAGTACGCGGAAAAAATCGGCAAGGGTGACGCGCCCAGAGTGGCAGCAATCTCAACCACAACGCCCACCTTTGCCAGTTGTGTGGTCGAGATGCCCGACATGGCTACCGATTCAGCTGCGGCCGCCGGTGTTGAAGCCCACGCTTTCCGCTCCACCCTCCCGCTCAAGGCCTACGAGGAAGCGGGTATAGGCCCGGAGGACGTCGATTTGGCCGAAGTCTATGACTTATCGACAGCCTTGGAGCTGGACTGGATAGAAGACCTTCGACTAGCACCCAGGGGCGAGGCAGCAGCGCTGTTGCGAGCTGGCGATACAGCCATCGGTGGAAAAATACCTGTTAATGTTTCCGGCGGCCTGGCCTGCTTCGGCGAAGCCGTGCCCGCGCAGGCATTGGCACAGGTTTGTGAACTGACATGGCAGCTTCGAGGCGAGGCGGGAGACCGGCAGGTTAAAGACGCAAAAGTCGGTATCACCGCTAATCAGGGTCTGTTCGGCCACGGCAGCTCGGTCATCATCAAGCGATAAGCTGCCATGCCAGCGATGATGCAGTGGACGTCATGCACTCCATCATTGTTTAGTCTCGAACAGTGGCCTGCATCAGATAGGCAATCAGGTCCGCCCTGTCTTGAGGGTCGGGAACGCCGCGGCTCATCATTGTCGAATCCGGAAACATGACCATCGGATTCTCCAGCCAGCTAAATAGCAGCTGTGGCGTCCACACAAACCCAGCCTCCCTGAAATACTGCGAATAATATTCAAAACCGGGCTGTTTGCCAGCCACCTTGCCGAATATGCCACTGAGATTAGGGCCGTTATTGTGCCCCATGAATGCATCGGGATAATGGCAGGTGCGACAGGAGCCGAATACCAGACGACCGCGGTCTTTATCTGCCAACCCGAGGCGACTTTGCAATTCATCGGCAGACACAGGCTGAAACAGGGTCATCGCCAGCATCAACACAATCGGCCAGGGCATCATCTGTTTTGAGCCGCCGCCTTTCCGGCTCGGCGACCAAAAAAACTGGCATCACCCACCGAAAGACCGCTGGCGATATAGGGCGCCGTAGGAATACCGGCGGTATTGCGACCGGCAGCGTATAAGCCTGGAATTACCTCATCGAAGCTGCTGATCACTTCACCGTCTGGCGTGGTGGCTAAACCACCCAGAGTGTGGGCTGGAAAAAAAGCACCATCAACGGAGACTTCCCAGGCCTTATAGGGAGGACCCTGAATAGGCCGCAAGAAGGTCTTTGACTTGCGGTACATGGGATCCTGGCCTTTTCCCGCAAAGCGATTGTAATAGGCCACCGTGTTTTGCAAGGCCCCACTTGGGAGAGCCAGTTGTTCCGCAATACTGCCAATAGTGCTGCCCTGAGCTGCTAATGGAAAGTTATCCTGAGGTTCGCTATAGCTGCTCCTCTGATCGGTAACGAGCCAGGCCCGACCCTGCTGTTCATAAGCAATCGCATGACCGATAACAGCATGGTAGGCGTCTTCACCTATAAATCGCTGCCCCGCCGCATTAACGAGGATGCCGGAAATCGCATTCTCTGGAGGATAAATCGGCGCAACCGCAAAACCTTCGTTCATCCGCAGCGCAGCAGCACCAGCCCCAATACCCATGTTTATTCCCTGCCCAAGATCTCCCGCACCACCCCACGGTGCAGAACATCTGGCAAGGTGCGGAGCATGTTGTTCCAACATCGCCTGATTGTGGATAAATCCCCCACAGGCCAAAACCACACCGCGGCGGGCACCCAGATACTTGCGTTCGCCTCCCTCGTCGACAACGATGCCGCTGACTCGCCCGTCGTTTTCAACAATAAGTTGCTGGGACACGACCTGAGTCCGCAGCTCTACTCCCAGCCTTTTTAATTGCCCGAGGAGCGCTTTCATAAGCGTTTGGCCTCCGTTCATGCCCATAACGCCAGGCACGTGGCCCCTGGGGGCCGGCACGGCCAATTCTCGCGCGGGCCAGGCTAACTCGGTACCCGAGTAATAGAGTGATTCGTCCCCCATGGGAAGACCCTTGGCGGTGGTGAGCTTGTCTGTATAAGGCACGCCTTGAGCCACTAGCCAGTCAAAATGGGCCGGGCTTTGTTCACAGTAAAGCTGCATTTTTTTTCGAGGCGGATTCGGTGAGCCCGCGCGGGTGAGAAACCGGAACATTGCTTCTGGAGAGTCTTGAACTTTCAGGGCGCGCTGAAGCGATGTACCACCGCCAGCATAGACAACGCCACCCGAAAGCGCAGAGCTTCCACCAGGCACTGACAGGGCCTCAACCACCAATACACTGGCACCAGCCGTTTTGGCTTCTATTGCAGCGCAAGCGCCAGCGGCTCCAGACCCGGCAACCAGAACATCCACTTGCAGATCCCAGCGAGGCACGTTGGTTCGCGGCAAAGCCAAAGCACCCGTGGCCACTATGGCACTGCCTGCACCCACCGCGGCGACCAGTTGCCGACGATTCAAGCCTTTGTGTGAGGGATGCCCCATAAAAACCGAAGCCTCAGGGGAAAAATCGACTGATTGTGTCGATAACACAGGCGGGCCTATCACTACCCTCCACTTCAATAGTCATGCGGACCACCACCTGAACCCCGCCCTTCACTTCCTCTGCACTAATCACTTCTCCGCCACCGCGAACATTGGAGCCCACCGGCACTGCCGATGGGAAGCGCACTTTCTCGCAGCCATAGTTAACCCCCATGGAGGTATTCCGCACCTCCATAATCTGCGGCAGGAACAAATTCGCCAGGGACAGCGTCAGGTAACCGTGAGCAATTGTTTTGCCAAAGGGTCCCTCAGCCGCTTTTACAGGATCGACATGAATCCACTGATGGTCGCCGGTTGCGTCGGCAAAGAGATTGATACGTTGCTGGTCAATTTCCACCCAGTCGCTATAACCAAGATGCTGGCCCACAGCCCCCAAAAGGTCTGCCGGTTGTTCAAAAACTGTGCTCATATTTTCTGCTCCAGATGATATCGCCGGACTATAGCACCGGGCCCGTCTGCAGACACCCGCAGTGGTTTAACTGTTACGCCCAGCATAAATAAAACCGCGGTGTTGAAATGCGCGCGAGCTGCTCTATAGTTAGATCACACCACATACCCACTCTGAAATCAGGAAAAATCTATGGAAACAAGCAATATCATCGAGACGGTTGTCTTGCCCTGGGGCATCAAGATCGCGCTTGCCATTGCCATCTTTTATATTGGTCGCATCGTTGTTGCGGCGGTGGTAAAAGTGGCGGGAAAATTCATGAGTGCACGCGACATGGATGAAATTCTAGTCAAGTTTCTATCATCGATATTGCGCTGGGTACTGCTGCTGTTCGTCGTCATTGCGGCTCTGAGCCAACTAGGCATTGACACGACTTCACTGGTCGCACTGCTGGGTGCCGCCGGTTTGGCGATTGGTCTGTCACTGCAGAGCTCCCTCGCCAACTTCGCCGCCGGAGTGATGCTTATCGTGTTCCGACCGTTCACCAAGGGAGACTTCGTAGAAGTGGCGGGTACATCGGGCTCAGTAGACAACATCAGCATCTTCACCACTACGCTGACGACACCAGACAACAAGGAAGTGATCGTTCCCAATGGTTCCGTCATCGGCAATAACATCGTTAATTATTCTGCCAGGCCAACGCGCCGCGTCGACATGGTCTTTGGTATCGGTTACGGCGATGACATCAAGAAAGCCAAGGAACTGTTGGAGCAAATTGTGGCCGCCGATACCCGTGTCTTAGCAGAGCCGGCGCCGGTAGTAGCACTGGGTGAACTGGCCGATTCGAGTGTAAACTTTCTCGTTCGCCCATGGGTCAATGCAGAGGACTACTGGAGCGTTCTGTGGGACACCACAGAGACTGTCAAGCTCAAGTTCGATGAGGCCGGCATCAGCATCCCCTATCCCCAGATGGATGTGCACCTCGACAAGGGTGAGTAATCAAGCTGACCGAGGGACTGCTCCTCCAGCACGGCTATGATCTGGCCCTCTGCGAACTACGTAAACTGATCATATTACAAGTTTTTCACAGTTCGCGGAGCGGCCTTATGGTATAACGGACTTCCGCAAATTTCGGACATTTCCGTGGCCTCCATTAAAAGACAAGCTGTAATTTCCCTGGCGCTGCTTTGCGCTGCAACCGCAGTCGCGGCCATGCTGTACCTGAGCAAGCCTTCAGCACAGATCGCGGAGCCGGAATATAAGCCGGTTTCTATTGACGTGACTACCGCAGTCAAAGAAACCGTAAGGGTCACCGTGCAAGCACAGGGCACCGTGGGCGCCCTCCGCGAGACCGCCATCATGGCTGAGGTTTCTGGCAGGATTATTGAAACCGCAGAAAATTTAGTCGTCGGCAGCTTCGTTGCCGAAGGGGACGTTCTACTACGCATAGATCCGCGCGACTACCAGACGTCGCTGCTGCGTGCTCAGGCCTCTGTCGAGTCTGCTGAGAGCAGTCTGGTCCAGGAAAAAGGTCGATCTGCTGTTGCTCAGCGGGAATGGGAGAAACTACCCAGTGGCAGCCAACGCAGCCAGGAAGCCAAAAACCTCTATCTGAGAAAACCCCAGCTTGAACTGGCTGAAGCTCAACTTCTGGCCGCCATGGCAGACCTCAATACCGCAAGGGATCGGCTCGAACGCACCATCATCAGGGCTCCCTACAACTCCCTCATCAGGGCCAAACACAGCGAATTGGGTCAGTTCGTCGGGGCCGGCTCCAGACTCATTGACGTATTTTCTGTGGATCAGGCTGAGGTTCGCCTTCCCATCCCCCAGAGCAAATTGGACTACCTGGAGTTGCCGGGCGTAGAAGGTTATACCGAAGAACATGTGATCGACCTTTACACTGACGTCGCCGGACAAATTAAACACTGGAAGGCAATGTTGCATCGTACCGAGGGCGTTTTCGACGATCGCTCCCGTGTGCTTTATACCGTGGCTCGCATAGAAGACCCCTACGCTTTAAGTAGCCCCGGTGCTGAACCTTTGCGCCTGGGCACTTTCGTTAACGCCGATATCGAAGGACGGGAATTCAGTAGCATTGTCGTTCTACCCCGCCACATACTGCGCGCAGGTAACAGCCTGTGGATTGTCGATGACAGCAACATTTTACGCAACCGACAGGTCAGCGTGCTGCGTACCGACGGTGACGAAATTTTCGTCAGCGCCGGGTTGGCGGAGGGAGAGCAAGTATCCCTTACCGCCGTCGACAATTCGTTGAACGGGCAATCGGTATCAATCAACAAAAGCACCCCCAGCGATGAATTGCGCGAAGAACCCAGCCTCACGCTGCCCGCTGAAGCCGATCAGCAGGCAGAACAAGCCGCAACTGCAGCGGTGGCCCAATGATCGAAACACCAACGCAACGCAAAGGCGTGATCGCCTGGTTTGCGCGTAATCCGGTAGCCGCCAACCTGCTGATGCTCGTAATCATCTGTGTTGGACTAGGCAGTGCATTTAGTATTCAGCGCGCCATGTTTCCGGCATTCGAGTTTGACATGATCTTTGTCACCGTGCCCTATCCCGGCGCAGCGCCAGAAGAAGTCGAGCAAGGCGTCATCATGAAAGTTGAAGAGGCCATTAATGACCTCGATGGCATCAAGCGTGTAGAGTCGGATTCCCTCGAGTCTATGGGAAGACTGATGATCGAGCCGCAGGACGGTGTGCCAGTGAACAAACTGTTCAGTGACATCCAGAACCGCATTGATGGTATCTCTACGTTTCCTGCCGATGCAGAAGAACCAATAATACAGCTACCTGAATTGCTTTTCCCCGCGCTCACTATCCAAATATCCGGCCCGCTTAATGAGAGAAGCATGAAGGCGCTTGCCGACGAAATGCGTCGTGAGCTACTCACCAATGTCAGCATTTCCGCAGCCGATGTTGTAGGGGCAAGAAACTATGAAATCGCAGTCGAAATTTCGGAACAATTGCTTCGCGAATATCACCTGACCCTCGCAGATGTTGCCAATACAATCGCGGCCTCGTCGCTGGATCTGCCTTCAGGATCGGTGCAGACCCGCAACGGCGATATTATGTTGCGCACCCTCGGCCAAGCCTACGTGCAGCAGGACTTTGAGAACATTGTGTTAAAAACCTGGCCTGATGGCACTCGCCTGTTGTTAGGCGATATAGCGACCGTCGAGGATGGCTTTGAGGACGCGAAGGGCTTTGCCCGGTTCAACGGCCAGTATTCACTGGGGGTCAACGTGTTTGCCATGGGCAAGCAAGACATAATAGAAACCGCTGATGCCGCCAAAGCATACATCACCGAAAAGCAGCTCACCCTGCCCGAAGGCGTCACCTTGGACATCTGGTCTGATGCCACTTACTACTTGAAAGAACGCCTGCGCATGATGCTCAAAAATCTGGCGATAGGCGCACTACTGGTGTTTATCACCTTGGCCCTGTTCTTAGAGATCAAGCTCGCTTTCTGGGTAATGCTGGGGATTCCTATTTCCTTTCTCGGCGCGCTGGCACTGATCAATACACCGCATATTGATTCCAGCCTCAACATGATCAGCATCTTCGGATTTATTCTGGTGCTGGGAATCGTGGTCGATGATGCGATTATCATGGGTGAAAGTGCCTACTCTGAAACAGAGCGCAAGGGACACAGTATTGATAACGTTATCGAGGGCATCTATCGAGTGTCCACGCCGGCGACATTTGGCGTTCTAACCACCATTGTCGCTTTTACCCCCACGCTATTTGTGCAAGGCGTGTTCGCACCTATGGCTGCAGCGGCGGGCTGGGTTGTCATTCTCTGCCTGGTATTTTCACTAGTAGAGTCCAAATGGATACTCCCCGCTCACCTTGCCCACAGCAAACCAACTAATAATCGAATCTTGCTCAGGGTAGACCGCGTACAAGAGAGAATAAACCGGCGACTGCGCAGTTTCGTTGAAGGACCTTACCGCCGACTGGTATCTCGCTGCGTAAGAAACCGCTATGTCACCCTAGCGGTCTTTTTGTCGCTGCTGATCATGGCGGCCGGTTTACTCGCCGGCGGTGTAGTGCGCACAGTGTTGTCTCCACACACTACAGGCGAATTTTTCTCGGTCGAATTGCGCATGGCCAACGGCTCTCCTGAGGAGCGCACCGTGGAGGCTGTCACTCACATTATCGAATCGCTAGACAGGGTGGATCAGCAATACCGTCGCGAAAACAATACTGACCAGGGTCTGGTGGCCTACGTTTCTGCTTTTGGATTCGAACGCACCAATGGCCGAATCGATGTTGAGCTGAGCAAGCAGGACACGCGCACTATGTCCAATGAAGAGGTGCTCAGCCGCTGGCGCGAAGAGGTCGGCCGCATTCACGGTGCCGATGTCCTGGGGTTCAAGTCGGCAGACGGCCCGAATTTCGGCCCCAACATCGCGTTTGATTTGAAGCACTCTAATTTTGACACCCTGCGTAAAGCCGCCGAGGAACTTGAAGAAAAACTGCGCCACTATGACGGCCTCAGTGACATTCGCAATGGCGCCAGTGACACGCGCGCAGAATTTCACATCAACATCCTGCCACAGGGCGAAGCAATGGGACTGTCTCGCTACGATCTTGGGAGTCAGGTGCGCCACGCCTTTTACGGAGCAGAGGCTCAGAGAATCCAGCGTGGCATAGACGAAATCAGGGTCATGGTGCGTTACCCCAAAGCCGATCGGGAAAATGTTTCCAGCCTCAATAATATGTACATTCGGACGCCCGCTGGCGATGAAATGCCCTTTGAGACAGTGGCCAAGTTGGAAACGCGGCAAGGCTTATTAAAATCGACCCGTATTGATTTTCAGCGAGCTGCTGAAGTGACTGCCGAAGCAGATATCGCCATTGTCGAACCAGCCAAGGTAATGAGTGACATCGAGAAAAAGCTGCTACCTGAATTAATCGCGAAGTACCCCGGATTGAGCTGGGGTATTTCCGGTATGGCTGATGAAGAGAAGAAAATGGCGGTCAGTATGGGCATAGGCTTCGCTCTCGCCCTGTTTGGCATTTATGCGCTGTTGGCCGTTCCAACCCACTCTTACCTGCAGCCGCTGATCATCATGGGTGTAATTCCCTTTGGTATCATCGGCGCAATCATTGGCCATTGGACCATGGGCTATGACATGAGCATGATGTCGGTCATGGGCATCGTTGCGTTAAGCGGTGTAGTCGTCAATGACAGTTTGATTCTGGTGGACTTCGTCAACAAGTCGACGGCTGCAGGCCAAGACAAGACCTCCGCCATTCTGGACGCCGGTTGTTACCGATTCAGGGCCATCATGCTCACCTCAGCCACCACCTTCCTTGGACTTGGGCCCATGCTACTGGAACGCAGCGCTCAAGCACAATTCATGATTCCGATGGCTCTCTCACTTGCCTTCGGTATCGTTTTTGCAACGGTCATCACCCTGTTGCTGGTGCCCAGTCTTTACATGATTCTAGATGACTTGAGCAGGTTTTTTTCTCGCAATGACATACCAGAACCCGAACTCGCTAAAAGCGCACACCAAAGTTAGAAGCGGCAAAAATAAGGCCACTTAGACTGGTTTATTGCAGGACGTTCAATAGTTCAATGAACAAGCCATACAGCGCATATAAATATGCTTTGGGTCCTGCAAACTGCCCAGTACACCAGTAGCTTCCAGGTACGGTTTAGACAAATTCAGCAGGCTACTGACGCTGTGCGACCGAGGCAACAAGCCCACACTTCCCATGCGCTCAGCAAGTTGCTGAAAAAACAATTCGCTAGGACTTAACGGTTGCTCCACGTAGTCGATCTGGAACGCGTCCAGGTCCGCCAGACCCGCCGCCGCGTTAATCGCATCATCGAGATCTCCCAGTTGGTCAACCAATCCCAGGGAGAGCGCATCACTGGCACTCCACACTCGTCCTTCCGCGACAGCCGCAACTTCATCCAATTCCATGCTTCGGCCATCAGCTACTACCTGCAGAAAAAGCTGATAGGCGTTCGCCACTCCCGCTTGCAACGCCTTTGTCAGCTCCGGATTCAAAGGCCGATCCAATCGCAAAGATCCCGCTAACGATGTCGTTCCTACACCGTCAGTGTAAATACCACCTCGCTGCAGTAAATTTTCAAAGGTTGGAAACACTGCGATCACGCCAATTGAGCCAGTGATCGTGGTCTTAGTGGCAAAAATTTCGTCTGCCGCCGCCGCAATATAATAACCTCCAGAAGCTGCGATTGAACCCATGGACACTACCACCGGAGTGCCATTAGCCCTGACCTCCAGAATCTGCTGGCGGATAATCTCGGACGCAAACATGCTGCCGCCTGGAGTAGTGACCCGAAGCACAATCGCCTTGACACTTTCGTCTGCCGCGGTCTTACTGATCATCGTTGCCAGACTGTCGGCGCCAATTGTTCCCGGAGACTGATCACCAGGCAGCATATTTCCCTGGGCGACAATCACAGCTACTTTCGGCTCTCCGGTTCCCGGTATTTTCAGCGTACGCTGATTCCAAAGGTATTTTTCGAACGCCACAGCCTCGTAACCACCGTCCTCATTTCGCGCGCCCACCATATCCGAAAGGTATTCATTCGCCTGAGAGCGCGTCAATAACTGGTCGATCAACCCAGCGTCCAGAGCGTCTTTTGCTGAATCGCCATCGCCCGCAACCAGACGCGAAGCGTAACCGTTAACATAGGCATCGACGGCGCCACTGGGGAGTTCACGGTTAGCCTCTACTGTACTTGTATAGCTGGCCCAAAGATCCTCCAGCCATTCCAGAGCGTTTGATTTTTGTGCAGTGGACATATCGCTGCGTAAATAAGGTTCCGCAGCGGACTTATACTCACCCGCGCGGAACACATGCATACTGACCGAAAGCTTATCAAGGGCTTCCGCATAGAAGTTGTGGTACATACTGAAGCCTTCCAGTGCAGCCCCGCCTATAGGATGGGCAATCAACTCATCGGCATAACTGGCCAGCAGATATTGGTCCTGACTAAAATAGTCACCGACCGCGACTACTGGCTTGCCAGAGGTTTTAAACTCCTCTAGCGCAACCACAATTTCCTGGGTGCGACTGATACCCACGTACATGAGGGAACCCAGCTCCATGACCAGGGAATTAATCCGATCGTCATCTTTAGCCAGCCTAATAGCCTCGATCACGTCCCGCACCAGCACCTCATGATCGGCGGGCGAGGGTGCCGCAACCAGCGTTTGCAGCGGATCTACCGGGCTTTTCTGATCAACAATTGTCCCCATGGGGTTAATCAACAGAGCCGCTTGTTCGGGTAGAGGTTCTGTGGACCCTGCAAAGTAGACAAAATAGATCACCCCGAGCATTAACAGGAACACAAGGTTAGCCAAGGCCAACCTAACCCAGGTGATAGTATTCCAGATGGCGCCAAACACGCGGCCCAGTAGTGAAGGTTTACTCATGCTATTTCATTCTCCGTGACCAGAGCCGGCCTCAGCCGCCTGACGCAACTCTTTAGCTCTCCAGCGCACATACATCATGGCGCTGCAAAAAAGGGTACATACCGCTACCATACCGACTATCGACAGGACATCCCGTGGATCCTTGAACAGACTTTCAACCAGGCGCATGAAATAAAGCAGAGACACAAAGCAAAGCCAGATATAACTGCGAAGATTTTCTCGAAACATGCCAGGCAGAAAAATCACCAGTGGCAACAACAACGCCAGCCAAATAATCCAGGGAGCCTGGCCCGTCCACATCTCCATGGTTTGCTGCCATAGCAGCACAATAAAACTCGCCCAGCACACCACTCGGGTCTTGCTCGCCAGGGTACTCATCGCAACTGCCCCTGAGCTAATCTCGCCACCCGCTTACCCAGGGCCTGACACAATAGCGCTTCGTTGGCGTCAACGCGCCGGCTGTTATCAGCGCCAGCCCAGTGCGATGCACCATAGGGTGTGCCACCCGACTCAGTGCTCATCAATCCCGCCTCGCTATAGGGCAGCCCCACCACCAGCATGCCTTGATGCAGCAGGGGCAACATCATGCTCAACAAGGTGCTCTCCTGTCCGCCGTGCAAGCTGGAGGTCGATGTAAACACCGCCGCTGGTTTGTCGATCATGGCACCACTGAGCCACAAGCTGGACGACTGATCTACGAAATATTTTAGCGGCGCCGCCATATTGCCAAACCGGGTCGGGCTACCCATCACCAGGCCGGCACAATCACGCAGATCGTCTGGCTCGCAATACAGCGGACCGTCATCGGGAATTTCATCTTCGGTTTTCTCACAATTGGCAGAAACCGGCGGCACTGTGCGCAATCGTGCCTCTACACCGGAAACCTGCTGTACACCTCGCGCGACCTGCTGTGCCATCTCAGCGGTAGCACCCCCGCGAGAATAATAAAGCACCAGAATATAAGGAGAGGACATCAGTCAATCAGACCCAGAACATTTTCAGGAGGCCTTCCCAGAACGGCTCGATTTTCATGCACGACAATGGGTCGCTCAATCAGTTTTGGCTGGCGACACATCGCCGCAATAAGTTCATCCTCTGATGAGTCTGCTCCCAGGCCCTCGACCTTGTAGGCCTCCTCCCCTCTACGAACCAGTTGTGCTGCACTAAAGCCGAGCTTATCCAGCAGCGACCGCAGCTCAACCGCATCCGGTGAAGACTCCAGGTACAACACAAGCTCAGGCTCAATGCCATTCTCTTGCAGCAGGCCCAGCGTGGCGCGCGACTTGGAACAGCGAGGGTTATGGTAAATGGTAAAATCGCTCATGAATGATTCTCGAAGCATCCGTTGACACAGCGCCACAGTATAACAAAGGGGTCGTGCCGCGGTGTCAGCATTCATGCCATAATGCGGACATGAGGGATACAAACATACTTTTCTTTGGAATCTGGCACCGAATTCGCTATCTATTCTCGCGTTTCAAGGCTGATCGCTGCTCAGAAAACGCCGCGGCCCTCACCTACATGAGCCTGTTTGCCATGGTGCCATTGCTGACCGTGTTGTATACGATGGCATCTGCAATACCCACTTTCCAGGGTCTGGAAGAGCAGGTGCAGAGCTTTTTGTTTGAGCATTTGATGCCAGATACAAGTAGCGAGGTAGAGTCCTACATCAGCGACTTCTCTCGCCAGGCAAAAAACCTGACGGGGCCCGGAATAATATTTCTCGTTATCACCGCGGTGCTCATGCTGCGCAACATTGAAAAAGCATTCAACATGATCTGGCGGGCCAGAGAGAACCGCAGCTCGGTTTCCAGCTTCCTGCTGTATTGGGCAGTTTTGAGCCTGGCACCCGTGGCTCTGGGATTGGCGCTTGGGCTTAGCACCTATTTATCGTCTTTTTCTCAGGTCCTTGACCAGTTTGATATCTTCGGCGTGAAAGCATTGCTGCTAAAGCTGACCCCGTTAATGCTTTCTACCGCCGCATTTACCTTATTGTACGCCGCGGTACCTAACTGTCGCGTGCCATTCAAGCATACTGTCGTCGGCGGTCTGGTGGCTGCGCTGGCATTTCACGCTGCCCGCGCCCTGTTTACCGATCTGGTGGTCGGTTCCAGCTATACCTTTATCTACGGCGCCTTCGCCGCTGTCCCATTATTTCTGCTCTGGATATATTTGTCCTGGAACATCGTGCTAATGGGCGGCATCCTGGTTCACAGCCTGTCCGGCTACCAGAACGAGGAACAGGCAAGCAGGCCTAATGTACTGAAGGCATTGGATGTACTGTACATTTTCTGGGACAAGCAGAAAGCCGGAGAAATGGTTCAGGAAATTCAATTGCTCAACAACCAATATCAAATTACCCGTGGCCTTGACAGCGAAACCTGGCGTTACCTGCGCGATATCATGATGGAAAAAAAGATCATCACCCAGAGTGATCGCGGTCATTATTTGCTGAGCCGGGACTTGCATAGCATCACGTTCTGGCAACTCAAGGAATGGGTAAACGATGAGCAACCAATGGCGTCAGAAGATATCGACGCGCACCTAGACTGGCAGGGAAATGCTTATGGACTACTGCGGCAGCAGCGTGTCGATCAGCGCGACCTGCTCAACACCAGCCTGGCGGAGATGTACGAGAAATGAACAAAGCGCTAGCGGCGCTGCTAATGGTTTTGATGGCCAGCTGCAGTGCTCCCGAAACACCACAGCAGGGCAATACCGTTACCGCCCTGAATAAAAGCGAATATGCAGGACGCTGGGTTGTGATCAACTATTGGGCAAAGTGGTGCAAGCCCTGTATTAAGGAAATTCCCGAACTGAATGCGTTGGATCAAAAGTACAAACAAGTCGCGGTTCTGGGGGTCAACTACGACGGGAACGAGGACGATGAACTGCAGACACAGATTATCGCCCTGGAGATCGAGTTTCCGACCCTGCTGGAAGACCCTTCTTCGGCGCTAGGAATCTCACTGCCGTCGGTGTTGCCCACTACTTTGATCCTGAATCCGGATGGCAACCTGGTGGCGACCCTGGTTGGACCACAGACTCTTGAATCTCTCGCCCTGGCTACCGGCCAAATAGGTATGCCAGCTACCGAGTCTACATCCGGTGATGCACTAGATCGAGAACCACAGAGCCACCAGCCCTGAGCCTTTTTTCAGCATCGTTCAGGCTTGCATGACGGGGTGGAACGCACAAAAAAAACCGGCCCCAAAGGGGGCCGGAACACACTAACATCTCAATATGAGGAAAATGAAACCTGGACAAGTCCAGCAGCAACAGCACAGGAGTCTCGTGCCATCAGGCGACCTCGCTGTTACTGTAATATAGGACTGGGGTTATCAGTAAAAGTTCCAGGTTTTTTCATAAAAAAGCAGCGCACCCTGAAAATAGACAGAACACTGGTCTTTTACTAGGCTTTTCCAATGATTATGGGAACATATATTCCCAACAAGGACGGACACAGTATGAGTAAAATTTACCATGACAACGCCGAAACCATCGGTGGCACGCCACTAGTAAAGATTAATCGCATCTGCAACGGCACGGTATACGGCAAGCTTGAAAACCGCAACCCTGCCATGTCAGTCAAGTGCCGAATCGGGACCAATATGGTGTTGGCGGCAGAAAAAGACGGCAGTTTGAAACCCGGCATGACGATTGTCGAACCCACCAGTGGCAATACAGGTATCGCCCTGGCCTTTGTTGCCGCCGCCAGAGGCTATAGCTGTGTGCTGACCATGCCCAATACGTTTAGCCTGGAACGCCGGATGTTAATGAAGGCCCTCGGTGCTGAAATTCGACTAACCGATGGCACCAAGGGCATTGCTGCTGCCATTCAGGCAGCGGAGGACATTATCGCTTCAGATCCGGACAAATACTGGGGACCCCATCAGTTTGAAAACCCCGCCAATCCCGCGATTCATGAACAGACAACTGGGCCAGAAATATGGGATGACACCGATGGAGAAATCGACATCCTGGTCAGCGGGGTTGGCACCGGTGGCACGCTTACTGGCATTTCTCGATATCTTAAAAACACGCGAGGCAAAGCGATCACCACCGTGGCCGTCGAACCAGACACCAGCACGATGATAACCGCGGCGCTTGCCGGAGAAGAACCCACCCACGCTCCTCATAAGATCCAAGGCATAGGCGCTGGCTTTGTGCCTAAAAACCTCGACCTGGAGATGGTCGATGCGGTGGAGAGAGTCAGTAGTGAAGAGGCTATGGCCTATGCCCACAGGCTAATGCAGGAAGAAGGGATACTGGCGGGTGTCTCCTGCGGCGCAGCAATGGCAGTTGCAGACCGGCTTTCACGGCGAGAGGAGAACAAAGGCAAAGTCATTGTGGCTATTCTCCCTGATTCAGGAGAGCGCTACCTGACATCACCGTTGTTCGAAGGCAGCTTCTCAGATAACGAAACGGTACAGACCACCGTCAGTTGAAACATCAGCGGTTGCAAAGGCCTTGTAACCGCTTTTTTACCTCGGGCCACTCTTCAACAGTGACACTGAAATATACGGAGTCACGGTGATAGCCCTCCTGCACAACCATGTGTTTGCGAAGAACGCCCTCCTTGATAGCGCCAATCCGTTCCAATGCCTGTTGCGCCCGCAAGTTACGGCTGTCCGTTTTGAACTCCACGCGAATGCAGCCCAGTCTTTCAAAAGCATGCGACAGCAACAGTAATTTAGTCTCAGTATTCACGACACTGCGCTGAAAATCCTGACCTAGCCAGGTCCAACCGATTTCCAGAGAACGGTGCTCCTCACGGATATTCAAATAGCGAGTACTGCCAGCGACTCGGCCCTTGGCCTTTTCTACAATGGCAAACGGCAGCTGATTGGGTGCAAGTAAGGCTTCGTCGATCCAATGGCGAACGTCCGCCGCATCAACAAAACAAGCACGGGGCATGTATAGCCAATCCGGTTCATGACGACCACGGCTATACAAGCCCTGGGCATGGTCCTGAGACAGAGGCTCCAGACAAACTGACTCACCCTCCAGTGTCAGTGGCCGAACATTCAGTTCTATCAAGGCAATAACACCGTCGAGCCCGTTGTTAGGCGGCTCTGCAAGTCTTTGTGGGCTTGCTGCACCTGGGCCAGTGGGTAACGTTGATTTATTTCCACACTTATATCCCCTGCCAGAATTTTCGTAAAGACATCCTCACTGGACTGGCGCAGCTCTTCTTCCGTGGCGGTGTAACTGAGCATTGTCGGTCTTGTCACATACAGAGAGCCATGTGCAGCCAACCGTTGCAAGTCAAGAGGATCTGGTGAACCCGAAGCATTGCCGAAGCTCACCATCAGGCCACGAGGCCTGAGGCAACTCAAGGACAGATCAAAAGTATCCTTGCCGACGCCGTCGTAAACCACCGGCAACTTCTCGCCGCCGGTAATTTCCAGCAGTCGCTCCAATACATCCTCTTCGCTATAGTTAATCACATGGGCGTAACCGCGAGCGAGCGCCAACTCGGCTTTTTCTGCAGAGCTCACGGTGCCTATTGCAGTCGCCCCTATGCTCGCCGCCCACTGGCCAAACAACAGGCCGACGCCACCTGCTGCAGCATGAAACAAGCAAGTCTCCCCCGACTGCAGCGCATAGGTGCGTTGGATAAGATACTCTGCCGTCTGGCCTTTCAACAAACAGGCAGCCGCCTGCTCATAATCAATGCCGTCGGGAACTTTCACCAGACGAGACGCCGGCAAATTTAACGCTTCAGAATATGCGCCAAAGCCGGCAGAACAATAGGCGACACGATCTCCAATCTGCAAATCAGTACCGGCTCCAACAGCTTCTACATCGCCGGCCCCTTCCAGTCCCAGACCCGCTGGCAAGGGCAGCGGGTAAAGTCCGCTGCGATGATAACAATCGATATAATTAAGGCCAATCGCCTTGTTGCGCACGGTGACCATACCCGGCTCGGGAGGGTCCAAGGGAACTTCCTGCAAACGCATGACATCTGGCCCGCCAACTGCATCGATTCTAATAGCTTTAACCACGTTCACTCTCACTGCTCCAAATTCATATTCGATACGACTCACAGACCCGGGTGGAACGGCTACCTCCCCGTTCCTTTGCCTTCCTTCAGAATCAGATCTCGACGAGCCAGGATCGCTTCAATCTGCCTGGGGTGCAGGAACGGCAGTAACTCAGCTTTCAGGTCTGCTTCATTAAGCGTAAGCAGGCGTTCCCGCAACAGATCCGAAATTTCTAAATCTACTTTCTTGTATTGCTTGGGGCGCTTTTCGGTAGTTCTGAACGCAAGACTGTGATCAATGAACCTCATCTTAAAGTCGTCTTTAGTCCATAGAATATTGGTCAGGTTACGGTCTTCATTGTAAATCAGAATGTCAAAAACAAAGCGTAACCGGTACTGCTCCCATTGTTTACAGCTGCCTTCAAAGGGTAAATTCATTTCCAGTCGATCGCGTTCGTTAATTGATTTTTCTACCCAATCAGACAGTGCGCCTTCGGTGCCATCCACCTCTGAGATTACCGCCGTCGGTACCATTTGCCAGTCCAGCATTCGATCGAGTTTGTAAGCGGCAACATCATATTGATAGCGATCGCTGTCGTTGTTTCTGCGGTCAACATACTGATCACGACTTTCCATACCCGGGTGAGTATCCTCATACTTGAATACCGCGTCATTGCTAATACCGTCTCGCTCTTGAGTGACTCGCTTGGGCTTGGTTATACCCGTGCCAATATCCTCGATGTTAATGACCGCTGCCGTGCGCATGAAGTTTTCCAGTTCGGGGTCGCTCATCCCGGACAACTTTTGTGAAAGACTGGTCGACTCAGGTTTCGGCAAGGCTCGCTGACCCTTACCCAAATAATGTACGTAGTCATTTCCATCGTTAGAGACAAGAGCGGACGCCTGTCCCTTATAAACGGCTTTCAACATGCCAGTATCGAGACGAATGGCCAAGCCATCCATACGCGACTGCACATCTCCCCGCGTTGGCGTGTGTCCCATTACCAGTTGCTTCGCACCTACCCGCTTAAGAAAACGTTCGGTATTGAAAGACTCCGATAGTGGGTGGCAGGTCGCTGTGCCCCGATACCAATTGGGGCTGTCAGAGCTAAAAACAAAGGCTTCCTGTGCCTCAAAAACCTGCTGCACCTCATCAAACCAGGGAGCTGCTCTCTTTTTACTGTTCGCTGCAACAAATTCCTCTACCCGCGCATTCAGGAATCCGAGGCGATCGTGGTAACTCACGTGTCGGGGCATCACTCCTGCCTTGTAGAGCGTATCCATGCTGGAGAGAAACGCCTTAAGCTCTCCCTGCAATGTTTTATTCAGCTCCTTGATAGACTTATCGGTGGCCGAGTCAGCGATGCCGCCATGCATGTAGACCTTGTCGTTAACCTTGATAACGAAAGGCTGCTGAAGCAGCCAACGGCCTAGCTCACCCTCCGTAGAATATGCTTTGCGCAGCGCCGCAAATCCGGGAGGATACTGCTCATCAAACGTGGATCTAACCGTAAGCTCATCTCCCCCGCTGTTATAGCGGCGATACTGCGCATATAAGTCTTCCCTGTCTGCCGCACTTTCATCGTCTGCAAAGGCAGCAAATTCGGCAGCGGAGACGTAACGCAGATCACCTGTCATCACCATGACTTCATGGTTTCCCAGGGTCATGTGTACTGCACCACCGGCCTTGTCCGCCTGGGCATCCAGTTTCATTAACAGCTCTACCACCTGACGCGACCCGGGGCCGCGATCGATAAGGTCACCCACAGAAACCAAATGCGTTTTACCACCGCTCCAGTTGAGCTGTTCGTCAACCACGCCTACTTCCTGCAGCAGTGACACCCAGTCGTCGTATGCCCCGTGAACATCGGCGAAAGCAATAACCTTCGACGCGGTTTTCACCTCGTAGGCGCTCACAGGCAGAACAACCGTAAAGAACGAAAACAGCAGGACAGTTATTACAGTACGCATTTGCGAAATCCCCAAAGAAAAGCTGATGCTCAGAGTTTAGATGTAATCGGCCATTTTGGCACGCTTGCCAATGGGGTATCAGTCTATCCAGCCCAATACATCGCGAATCACCGACCAGCGGGGCGCCTTGGCCCTGGTCGCCCCACCATGCATCCAGTATTCGTAGAGGTAATCAACAGTGCCCTCACTTTGCTTGAGGGCGATCCAGTTGCTGACGAACTCCATCATTTCGATGTCGCCTTTGGGCACTGGATAGGCGGCGGGAAGGCCGATCCGCCGAGCAGTAGTAACGACGCCATATTGCGGATAACGATAGGCATAGGCCGCGCCCTCCTCTTCCGTCAGCAGCAAGGCATCGGCTCCCTGACCATTACCGTTGAAAAAGTCCTCAGCGGCCTCAAGGTAAACCAGGTTCGCGTCCGGAACTAACTGCTGCAGTCGGCTTTGATAATATTTGCTACTCACCAGTGCGATTGTCAAGTCGTCCCAAGCGCGCAGACTGTCTGGATTAAGGAACAATTCTCGCTGGTGATCCTTGGTAATAAAAGCAAGCGCCAGGTCCAGATAAGGCCGAGAAAAACTGGCGATAGAGTAACGATCAGGCAAGCTGGCAATGCAGGACATCGCTATGTCGATCTGCCCCGATGACAGCATACGTTTGAGACCGTCGAATTCAAAAGGAATGAACTCGAGCTCCACCTCAAGATCTTCAGCAAGAATATGGGCCATCTCAACATCAAAACCGACTAAATCACCCTTGGGTGTAATGAAGCTGCAGGGCAAATTATTGGGCCGATAACCCACCTGCAATACACCTGTGCGCAATACATGGTCGAGACGGGTTCCCGCCAGTTGGGTAACACTGGCTTCTGGAACGTTCACCACAATGCGTGCCGGCACCCGCTCTTGCATCAACTCAATATTGGAGAGCACCGCGTCCCGGGGTGGGGGTGGTGGCACAAAAGCGCGAAAATACAGCTGCAGCGCAAGCACCATCAGGAACAGCAGAACGGTCGATACCAGCAAATAGCGCCCCAGGGCACTCCAGCGCAGGTGCAATTTACCGGCCACGGCGAGCGGTCCAATAACCGCTAACACAATGATATGTAAAGCAGCCAGCATGGCGCCAAAGCGGCCCACAACAATGCCCGTTACAAGGAACAGCTGAAACATATCTGCCGGTATTGTCAGGGAATCAAGCATGTAGGGAACGGCGACATTAAGACTGCCAAATAGACTGAAGAGGCCACCGAATGCGAGAGACAATTGATCTGAAAAACTCAGATCGGTATCAGTAAACCAGGCTGCAAAAAGCACGAATAGCAACACCAGAAGCTTGCCCAACGAAGGGAAATTGAAAGAGACGGGGACAATAATATCAACTGCCGCAGCATGGTCCTCGTCGTCGCCATGATGACGAGCCAATAATGTCTTGGCATTTGCGGCAATTTGCGGCAACACAACAAATTGGTTGCCGGTGGCAAAGGCAGTGACCAAGGTGTCGCGAAATGTATCCAGAATCTCGCGATAGGAGATGCCACTCAAGGTGGCTACCAGAGCAGGGAAAATCCAGAAAGTCACCAACAGCGCCAGGCATACGTAAGTCACGAGATAAACCTGCACTCTGCTCAACTCTTCTATGGTCATTGTTCCAGCCGCTGCCGCTGCGATTGCAAAAATGCCATAAGGAGTGAGCTGCACCATTGCCGTATTAATACGTGACATGGCCTCTGTAAGGCCGTCAAAAACTGGCAGTATGCCGCTCTTGTCCTCCAGTTGAATCATAGCAACACCGACTAAAATGCTGAAAAAAACAACCGCAGGTACCAGGTTATTGGAAAGAGAATAGAAGATATTGGCAGGAAGGTAGAGCTCAAAAAGGTCAGGCCTTTCTACCTCTACTCGACTAGGCGCCGAGAAAAAAGAAGCAGTCTCGATATCCGGGAAAGCCATAGCGGCAATGAAAATCAGGCCAAGCGCCAGAGCCCATATCGCCAACAGGACAATGGAGCCACGCAAGGCCAGCTGCTTGGCCTGCTCCATTTGCAGACGGCCAAAACCCGCGATCAGTGAAACAATAATGTAAGGCAGGACGGTGATCTGCAGTAATTTGACAAAAACATCGCCGAGCAGCTTCAGGTCTGCGACAATCTCGCCGAAAAACAAGCCCGTAGCGATACCGACCAGAAGGCCGACCAATATTCTCCCTGACAGACTCATGGGCAGACTGTTGTTCCCCATCTAATTAGCCTACGATGATAACAGATGACTAATATAGAGAGACAACAACGTGCTACAGCAACTTGAGCTGGATCGTGGCTTGCGGCTAGGCCTGGACGCCCTGGAGTACGAAAAAGCGACCGAGGTACAGGAACAAGTCATTCCCGCTGCTCTGGAAGGCACTGACTTACGCGTATCCGCCGAGACGGGTAGTGGCAAAACAGTGGCTTATTTACTGCCTACCTTACAGCGCATTCTCAGTGCGCCCATCAACCGTAAGGCCGGTGCACTGGCGGTAGTATTGGTTCCCACCAGAGAACTGGCTCGCCAGGTGCAAAAGAACTGTCGTGATCTGATGCAGAAGACCCAACTGGGCGCTCAGGCCATTACTGGCGGTGCCGACTTCAAGTACCAAAGGGCGCTGCTGCGAAAAAACCCGGAACTCATTATTGCCACCCCCGGTCGCCTGTTGGAGCACTGTGAAAAAGGCAGTGCCGACCTGGGTTCTCTGCAAACACTGATACTGGATGAGGCAGATCGCATGCTTGACATGGGATTTCGCGATGATGTGATGAAATTAGCCTCTTTCTGCGGCGCAGAGCGCCAGGTGATTATGCTTTCCGCGACCCTGAAACATAAAGGCCTCGGGGGCGTAGCAAAAGATCTGTTGCGCGACCCGCAGACCATTGAGGTCAGTGAGTTCAGACAACCACACAGTAGCATCCACCACCAGCGCATTCTGGCTGACTCGCAGGAACACAAAGACAAGCTGTTGTGCGCGCTCATGGATAAGGGCGGGTTTACCCGCGCACTGGTGTTTGCCAACAAGCGCACCACCGCACAGAGATTGGCTGGATTATTGAGTCACCACGGCCTGCGCTGCGGCTGCCTTCACGGCGAAATGAGCACTGAGGAGCGCAAGCATGTCATGACCCAGTTTCGTGACAGCAAGGTGGATATGGTCTGCGCTTCTGACGTGGCAGCGCGCGGGCTGGACGTCAAAGACATCGATCTGGTAGTTAATTACGACCTGCCGCAAAAAGGCGACGACTACCTGCATCGCACCGGACGCACCGGGCGCGCTGGCGCAACAGGACTGGCAATATCACTGGTGAGCGGCCTGGAGTGGAACCTGATGGTCAGCATTCAGCGCTACCTCAACCTAGAATTCGAAAAACGGTCGCTGCCCGGCTTGAAAGCGCGTTACAGTGGCCCCAAGAAAACCAAGGGCTCTGGCAAATCTGCTGGGACCAAAAAGAAACGTAGCAAATCAACCGCCGATAAAAGTAAGACCCGAGCCCGAAACCAGAAGAGCAAAGGTAAACCCGGCTCTGGAAAGACTGTTTCCAGCGATGGCTTCGCGCCGCTGATGAAGAAGAAACCCCAAAAGTAACCTGCATGTTCCCTACCCCTTTGCGGGGTAGGAGCTGCGTCGACAAGATACTGAGCCGAAACAATGACCAACCCACTACTGCAACACCGCGAGCTTCCTGCTTTTTCAACCATTGAGACAGGGGATATCGAACCGGCCATCAAACAGATTATTGAACGTAATAAAAAGGCAATCGAGGCGCTGCTGGACGAAACAAAAAAGTACGGTGCAGATAACTTATTGCGACCTATTGAAGCAATGGACGACGAACTGTCTCGCGCTTTTTCGCCGGTGTCTCACCTTAACAGTGTCTGCAACAGCGACGCCTTGAGAGAGGCCTACAACGCCTGCCTGCCAATGCTGTCTGAATATGGAACCTGGATGGGCCAGCACCAACGTTTGTTTCAGGCCTACACCCAAATCGCTGAAGGGGATGAGGCTGCGCAACTGGATCCGGCACAGCGCAAAGCCCTGGACAACGCATTGCGAGATTTTCGTCTGGCAGGTGTGGCGCTTCCAGAGAAGGATAAACAGCGCTATGGAGAACTCAAGAAGCGCTTGTCGGAACTGGGCAGTAAATTCAGCGAAAATGTCCTCGATGCAACCAATGCCTGGTCCAAGCAGGTTAGCAGGGAAGATCTTGCGGGACTGCCTGACACGGCACTGGCGAGTGCAAAGCAGGCGGCCGAACAAGCGGGAGCAGAAGGCTACCTGATTAACCTGGAGTTCCCCTCTCTAATCCCGGTACTCACTTACTGCGAAAACGCCAAACTGCGAGAAGAGGTTTATCAGGCTAGCTGCACGCGAGCCTCTGACAAGGGCCCCAACGCGGGCGAATGGGATAACTCCGCACTGATGGCGGAAACTCTGGATTTACGCCAGGAACTGGCGCAACTGCTTGGCTTTTCTGATTACACAGAGCTGTCGCTGGCCACCAAAATGGCGGATACACCCACACAGGTCGTCGAATTTCTAGAGCAGTTGGCAGCAAAATCAAGGGAGCAATCCGTAGAGGAATGGCAAGCGCTGCAGGTATTTGCCAAACAGGAGTTTGGCGCGGAAACAGTCAATGCCTGGGATGCGGGTTTCTACAGTGAGAAACTGCAAGAGAAACGCTATCAGGTTTCGCAGGAAGACATTCGTCCCTATCTGCCGGTAGACCGGGTTCTGCCTGGCCTGTTTGAAGTGGTAAATCGACTCTACGGTGTCACGGTCGAGGAAGTAACAGACTTCGATAGTTATCACCCAGATGCCCGGCTATATAACTTACTGAGCAATGGTAACCTTATTGCCCGCTTTTACCTGGACCTCTACGCGCGTCCCAAAAAACGAGGCGGGGCCTGGATGGATGACTGTCGGGTGCGGCGCATCGACGATGGCGATCTGCAACTGCCGGTGGCCTATCTGGTCTGTAACTTTACACCGCCTATTGGCGACGCTCCCTCCCTGCTCACTCACAACGAAATGACCACCCTGTTTCATGAGTTTGGACATGGCCTGCATCACATGCTGACGCAGCAAACAGTGGCTGCCATCTCCGGTATCAACGGCGTCGCCTGGGATGCTGTAGAACTCCCCAGTCAATTCCTGGAAAACTGGTGCTGGGAACCTGACGCGTTGGCCTTTATTTCAGGACACCACGAAACCGGCGAGCCTTTGCCCCAGGAACTGTTGGAGAAAATGCTGGCAGCGAAAAATTTCCAATCGGCAATGCAGATGGCTCGCCAACTGGAATTTGCGCTGTTCGATTTTCTCCTGCATCGCAACTGGCAGGGAGGTGATGCAAGCGACGTTCAGGCGCTGTTGGATGATGTTCGCGCCAAAGTGAGCGTTATCCCCGCCCCCAGCTACAATCGTTTTCAGCATGGTTTTGGTCACATTTTTGCCGGAGGTTATGCCGCAGGCTATTACAGCTATAAATGGGCTGAAGTGCTCTCTGCAGATGCCTACTCCCGCTTTGAGGACGAGGGCATTTTTAATGCTGAAACCGGAGCAGCGTTTCAGAGAGAAGTGCTGGAAGTAGGCGGTTCCAAGGAGCCCATGGAGGCTTTTGTAGCATTCCGAGGGCGCGAGCCAGACATTGAACCACTGCTGCGTCACTGCGGGATCGCAAGTTAAGAGCAGCCTGGCATCAAGTCACTTAATCGCTACACCAGCGCGCTCCGGCCTTTTGGCCGGGCCCGGAGGCGACAAACAGCTCGGCTTCGCTGAGCTCGCCTGGAGCAGACATGGCGATTAACTTATCCAAAAGATAGCGAGAAAACTCTTCGACCGTGGCATTGCGCAACGGCAAGACCAGCGTATCGCTTTTCAGAAACAACATTTCCTCGTCATTGAAATGCACTCGAAAGAAGTTTCCCTCGTCTTCAATACGCTGATAAGGAGAATCTGCTGCCAACAGCATGTATTCATCCAACTCTTCGCATAATACGGCCAGACGAGTCTTGTAAACGTTGTAATCAGCGGAAAAGCCATTATCCCCCATTGCTGCTACAAAACGCGCCGAGACGGAATAGTTGTGACCATGCAAGCGTTCGCGCTCTGTTGCCGAAAAAATCGTGTAGTGAGCCGCTGAGAACTTGTGGGACTCTTTGTCGATGTAAAGAGAGATGTAATCCGCCATTGCTGTGCCTTGCGTACAATTTGCAACATTGTCGGCTCTACCACTGATAAGCGCAACTGCAACAGTCCCTTGACGCGTTGACGTAAATCATTAACCCTTGGGCCTTCTCAATCGGTGGAAACTTATGAAAGCGGCTATTATCACTGGGGCCAGTGTGGGCATTGGTCAAGAAACAGCGGAGCTGTTCCTGGCAGATTCTTATATGGTGTTCAATTTGTCCCGCAGACCCTGCCCTCTGGATGCGGTCAACAACCTGCCTTGCGACCTATCCTGTGCTGATTCTATCCGCGAATGTATGACGGTCCTGACTGATGCACTCGCTGATGTGGAACACATCGCATTGGTACATAACGCCAGCCAAATGCGCAAGGACGCCAGCGATGAATGCCAAAGCGACAGTCTGCGAGAGGTTCTGGAAACCAACGTTGTTGCTATAAATAGTATTAATCAGGCCATGCTGCCACTCATGAAAACCGGATCCAGCATTGTTTATGTGGGCTCCACACTCTCCGAGAAAGCCGTTCCCGGTTCATTCAGTTACGTTATCAGCAAACATGCGCAGTTGGGGATGATGCGCGCCACCTGTCAGGACATGATGGGCAAAGGCGTTCACACGGCATTGGTGTGCCCCGGCTTCACCGATACTGAAATGCTGCGCACCCACATTGGCACGGATCCGGAAGTCGAAGCCTCTATTGGCAGCATGAACAGTTTTGGCCGCCTTATTCAACCGCGTGAAATCGCCGAGCTCATTCAATGGGCGCATCACCATCCAGTAATAAATGGTGCTGTGTTACACGCGAATCTGGGGCAAAAGGAAAGCTAGATGAGCCTTCTCCCAGGCCAGATATTGGAAAGGAGAGAGCGAGTATTTCTGGTACTCGCAGGCACATTTTTGTGTGCGATGACTCTGCTTAACGTGATTGGTATTACCCGGTTTATACAGTTGGGCCCAATGGCGCTGGCTGTGGGTGTGCTGCCCTATCCTCTGACTTTTCTCTGCACCGACCTGATTTGCGAGCTTTACGGCAAAGCCAGGGCAAACTTTCTGGTCAGCGTAGGTCTGGGGCTCAATTTTTTGATCCTTGGCGTTTTACTGCTGGGCAACAGCTTGCCGTCAGTGCCCACTGAGAGCATGCCTCCTTGGCAAATCCTGCAGCTAGCAGCGCCGGTGGCCTTACCCAACGGCGACATAGTGGAGCAATCCGTAGGGCTCTATCAGTTAATCTATGCCACCACTTCAGGAGCTGTGTTCGCTTCCATGCTCGCCTACATCGCTGCCCAGTACTGCGATGTTCAGTTATTTCACTTCTGGAAGCGAGTTACCAAAGGCAAGTACCTATGGGTTCGCAACAACTTCAGCACGCTGATGAGTCAAATGGTGGATTCAATCATGGTGATCACTGTGACTTTCGGGGCAGCTTTCTACAGAGGTGAAATGACGTTAAACATGCTGTTAATCCTGGTGGGGAGCAATTACGTGTTTAAAGCGACGATCGCCCTACTGGATACCGGACCCTTTTATCTGGCGGTGCACTATCTGCGCAGTTATCTGCAGCTGGCACCGGGAGAGACCGCCGCCCCTATCGGGGACGGCGAGCCGTCTAGCGACAGCTAGGCCGCCAGGGACTGAGCTGCTTGTCCGATGATATTGCGAGCCAGTTCCTCAGCAATAGTATTGGTTTGACGGCGACTGTTGTCGGCATCGACCAGCACTTGCGACAGGGTCTGCTCAATACGCAAAATGTGCTCTCGCTTGCTGGCTTCTGCTGAGCCGACTCTCTGGTGGTGTACATCAATAATACCACCGGCGTTAATCAGGAAGTCCGGACAGTAAAGTATTCCCCTGTCCTGCAAGCTCGCCCCATCAACTGCCGATGCCAGCTGATTGTTCGCCGCACCGGCAACGATTCCCGCACGCAACCCTGGAATGCTTTTTTCATTCAGAATAGCGCCCATGGCACAGGGAGCGAACACGTCAACTTCTGCACCAAGAATGTCTTCTGTAGCCACGGCTTCAATACCGTGGTCACTCACAGCCCTGCGCAGGTTGTCGGCGTTTACATCAGCGCCCAGTACATGGGCACCCGCCTCTACCAGCAAGCCCGCAAGGTAATAGCCCACGTGGCCCAAACCCTGTATCGACACTCGAAGTCCCTGTAAGTTGTCTTCACCCAATCGGTGCTTGACTGCGGTTCGAATCGCAAGAAAAACGCCCCGGGCTGTGCTGGGCGAAGGGTCACCGCCAAACTCATTGTCGTCCATGCCGCTCACGTAGGGTGTGCGTTCGGCCATCATTCGAATATCTTCAACACCTGTGCCAGAGTCCTCTGCCGCTACGTAGCGACCACCCTGGGAATCAATGAAATCCCCCATCGCCTGCATCAGTTCAATGCTCTTATCCTGACGAGGATCGCCAATGATGACAGATTTTCCGCCGCCAAAGGGCAGGCCTGCCAACGCCGACTTATAAGTCATGCCTCGAGAGAGTCGCAGCACGTCATCCAGTGCGTGCTCTTCACTCGCATAAGGATACATCCGGCAACCCCCTACGGCAGGCCCAAGCGTAGTGCTATGCACAGCGATAATGGCACGCAAGCCAGTAGCCGCATCCTTGCCGAAAGTAACTAACTCATGGCCATCGTAGGCCGGCGCATCAAAAATTGACATCCACTTATCCTCCAGGTTTTTTTATAATTCAGGCCGCATCCACAAAGCGTAGCGTTGACTCTTGCTCGTTCTCACCTCGCAAGCGGCGCAACAACACTGCCTGGTCTGCTGCCAGTTGCTCTCGATTGCGATCTTTAACATGGCCATAACCACGTAGCTTGGAAACACTGGCCGCCAGTTCAACGGCAACTGGATAGTTATCATCTCGCAACTCTAAAATGATGCTTTCCAGCAGTGTTCGATAATCCACAATGTCCTGACGTTCCTGCTTGCGTTCCTGGGTATAACCAAAAACATCCATAGCGGTACCACGCAAGAACTTGAACTTTGCCAGCCACCTGAACGCAGACTGCATCCAAGGTCCGTATTCCTGTTTCACCAATTCGCCTGTCTGCGGATCTCGCTTGGAAAGCAATGGAGGGGCCAAATTAAATCGCAGGGTGTAGTCGCCCTCAAACTGAGCGGCAAGTTTGCGCTGAAATTCGCCATCAGAGTAGAGCCGGGCAACTTCATACTCGTCCTTGTAAGCCATCAGGCGAAATAGCTGCTGCGCCGCAGCGTAGGACACAGAGTCAGCTTGTTCTGGGTGGGGGTCAGCCGCGCGCAGCTTGCTCATTACATCAATGTAAGTCTTCACGTAGGCCGCATTTTGGTAGCTGCGCAAGCGCTGCTGACGATCGCTGAGCAACTCATCCAGGGTTTGGGGACTCACCGCTTTTTTCGGCTTGCTCAGTAAGCCCATCACCTTTTCTGGTTGATGCGCACAGCGACGTCCCCAGAGGAAGGCCTGCTTGTTGAAATCTACTGCCACGCCATTAAGTTCAATCGCCCGTTCCAGCGCCTGTGCAGAAACCGGCACCATTGCGCGCTGCCAAGCGAAACCAAGCATAAAGAGATTGCTGGCAATCGAGTCGCCCAGTAACTGCGTAGCCACCTGGGTTGAGTTGATAAAATGACAGCTGTCTTCGCCTACTTCTGCGGTCACCTTGTCTTTCATTGCCTGGGTTGGAAACTTGGCATCCGGGTTGAGGATGAAAGAGCTGGTAGGGACCTCAGCATCATTGATCACAGCATAAGTGCGGCCCTGCGCGACCTTGCCCATCGCCTCATAGGTAGACGCTACCACCAGGTCACAGCCAATCATCAGGTCCGCCTCTCCCGCAGGAATGCGCACCGCCATGATGTCCTCTTGTTTTTCACTCACCCTGACGTGGCTTACCACCGCACCGAACTTTTGCGCCAGTCCGGTTTGGTTCATCGTCGCGCAACCTTTGCCCTCGATATGGGCTGCCATTGCCACCAGGGCCGTAATGGTCAAAACACCGGTTCCACCGACGCCGGTAACCACAGTATTCCAGGGCCGTTCTAACGACGGCAGCTGCGGCTGCGGCAATGGATCAAACAAGCCGTCTACGGCACCCACACTGCCGCCGGACTTCTTCAACGAACCACCAACCACACTGACAAAGCTGGGGCAAAAGCCGCGCGCGCAGCTGTAATCCTTGTTGCACGCACTCTGGTCAATTTCACGCTTGCGACCCAACGCAGTTTCCTTGGGTAAAACCGACAGACAGTTGGATTTCAGACTGCAATCACCGCAACCTTCACACACAGCATCATTGATGAACAGACGTTTGGGGGGATCGACCAGAATGCCTTTCTTGCGCCGGCGACGCTTTTCAGCAGCGCAGGTCTGCTGGTAAATAATGACCGAAGTGCCAGTAAATTCCCGCAGCTCCTTTTGCAGCGCGTCCATCTCATCCCGGTGATGCAAGCTGTAACCCGGCGTCCCGGAAAAGTCACTGCGCCACTGCTGGGGTTCGTCGCTCACCAGGGCGATACGCCGCACACCTTCCCCGCGCAGCTGCATGATCAGGTCGCTCATTTTCAGGCTACCATCCACGGGCTGGCCGCCAGTCATTGCCACCGCGTCGTTATAGAGAATTTTATAAGTAATATTGACCTTGGATGCCACCGCAGCCCGCACCGCGAGAATGCCCGAGTGCGAGTAGGTGCCGTCTCCCAGGTTTTGGAATACGTGTTTGGTTTCGGTGAAATGCGCCTGCCCAACCCAGGTTACGCCCTCGCCTCCCATTTGAGTGAAGGTGTGGGTTTCCCGGTCTGGCATCCAGGTGGCCATGTAGTGACAGCCGATGCCGCCTAAAGCGTGGCTGCCCTCCGGCACTTTGGTAGAGGTGTTATGAGGACAGCCGCTGCAAAAGTGGGGTACCCGTTCAATAGTATCGCGCGGCGTTGCCAGAGACGCTTCTTTATCTTCAATCCAGCGGACACGCTGGTCCATTGTTGCAGATTGATAGAAGCGACGAATGCGGCTCGCTATTGCCAGCGCGATCATCGCCGGAGTCAACTCACCCAGGTTAGTGAGCAGATCACGACCGTCTTCATCGAACTCCCCAATCACCCGTGGACGAGAATCTGATGCATAGTTATAAAGCTGCCCGGTGAGCTGGTCCTCAATCACCGATCTTTTTTCTTCCACCACCAAAATCTCTTCCAGACCCTGGGCAAACTCTGCGGTAGTTCTCGGTTCCAGTGGCCACGGCATGCCCACTTTATAAACTCTCAAGCCCACTTCGGCAGCGACCGCTTCATCGATACCCATGTCTTCGAGCGCCTGCATAACATCCAGGTAAGCCTTGCCAGAAGTAACAATACCCAGGCGCGCATTGGGCGAATCCAGCACGATGCGATTAATGCCGTTAACCCGGGCGAACTCCCGGGCTGCGTAAATTTTGTATTTGTTAAGGCGCCACTCCTGATCCAGCGGCTTGTCCGGCCAACGCCCATGCACCCCGCCAGGGGGTAATTCGAAGTCTTCTGGAATCACGATATTGATTCGGTTGGGATCTATATCGGCCGAAATCGCAGAGTCCATATTTTCGGTGATAGCTTTTAAGGCCACCCAGCACCCGCTGTAGCGCGACAATTCCCAACCGTAAACGCCCAGGTCCAGCACTTCCTGCACATTGGAGGGTGCCAGTACCGGTACCGAAGCCCCCATAAACATATGTTCGGACTGGTGCGGCAGCGTGGAGGATTTACAGGCATGGTCGTCACCGGCTACCGCAAGGACGCCACCATAGCGGGAAGTGCCGAACGCATTAGCGTGTTTGATAACGTCCATTGACCGGTCAACGCCGGGGCCCTTGCCATACCACATGCCGAATACGCCATCGTACTTGGCGCCTTCGAATAAATTGGTTTGCTGGCTGCCCCATACCGCGGTGGCGGCCAGTTCTTCATTTATGCCGGGTTCAAAATGCACATTATGCTTTTCCAGCCAGGGCTTGGCCTTCCACATGGACTGATCTACAGTCCCCAGCGGGGAGCCTCGATAACCAGAGATAAACGCTGCGGTATTCAATCCGCGTTGCTGGTCTCGCTGATGTTGCAACATCGGCAACCTGACCAACGCTTCGATGCCCGTCATATAGGCTCGAGTCGCATCCAGGGCGTATTTGTCGTCCAGAGATACTTTGCGAATCGGGGATGTGAGATCAGAGCCCATGATTGTGCCTTTTGCTTATGTTATTAGCGCATTCTGATCGATATTTTTGGGTATTGTTATTTGATTTGACCCGCATATTCGTCTAAATATGCATAAGTAATTCGCTAAATTAGCTCATGGAGAATAAATTGCCCGAATCTCTCACCCGGCAAGACGTCGACATCCTCAAATTGTTACAGCAGGACGCCACCCTCAGCACCGCAGCCATTGCTGAACGAATCAATGTTTCCCAATCACCTTGCTGGCGCCGAATCAATCGGCTGGAGCAAGATGGACTAATTCAGGGGCGCGTTGCCCTACTGAATCGCAACGCACTGGGCATGGACGTAGTTGTGTTTGCCACGATCAATCTGACGTCCACGGGCCGACAAAACCTGATTGAGTTTGAGCGAGACATCATTGAGCACCCGGAAGTTATTGAGTGCTACACGATGACGGGGATATGGGATTACATGCTGAAAATAGTCACCCGGGACATCCGTCATTATGAGGAGTTTGTGCGCAACACCCTGACCGCAAGCCCCTCTATCAGAGAACTGCACTCTCACATGGCAGTTACCGAGATCAAGAACACCACTGAGTTGCCTCTGGACAGCCAGTTAACGTGACACGCATGCGCAGCAAATTGCCCGACGTTGGCACTACCATCTTTACCCGCATGTCTGCCCTGGCCAAAGAATGTGATGCAATGAATCTCTCTCAGGGGTATCCCGACTTTGAAGCACCGCAAGCATTGCGCGAGGCACTGGCCAAAGCTGTCATGGACGGCCATAACCAATACGCGCCAATGGCAGGACTTCCTGCGCTGCGAGACCAATTGGCGTTGCAATTAAAAATTCACAGGGGAGTCGACTGTAACCCCGACACTGAAATCACCGTGGTGCCTGGCGCAACCGAGGGCATCTTCTGCGCAATCATGGCCAGCGTGGGCCACGGCGATGAGGTCATCGTGTTGGATCCCTGCTATGACAGCTATGAACCGGCCATTAAGTTAGCCGGTGCGGCCGCCGTTCACGTTGCGCTGGAAGCTCACAGTTTTCGCGTGGATTGGAACGCGGTGGCAGGCGCCATTACCCCGCGTACCCGGATGATTGTTGTTAACTCCCCGCACAATCCCACCGGTGCTACCTTTTCCCATGATGACCTGATATCCCTACAGCAACTGGTCCAGCAGCACGACCTGCTGGTTTGCAGTGATGAAGTCTATGAGCATCTTGTTTACGATGGACGGCAACACCACAGCGTACTGCAGTATCCACAGCTGCGGGAACGAAGTTTTGCACACTTCTCATTTGGAAAAACTTTCAGCGTCACCGGCTGGAAAACCGGCTACTGCGTTGCACCTCCCGCACTGACAGCGGAGTTACGCAAGGTTCACCAGTTTGTAGCATTTGTCGCAGTGACCCCTGTACAACAGGCAGTGGCAGATTTTCTGGCGACGGATCCACAATACCCAGCAACGCTTGCTAACTTTTATCAGCAGAAGCGGGATTTGTTCTGCCACGCCTTGTCCTCGTCTCGCTTTCGAGTGTCAGCCAGCGGCGGCACTTATTTTCAGTTGCTTGACTACAGCGAATTGAGCGACCTCCCCGATCACCAACTTTGTGAAGACTGGACACGGAAATTAGGCATAGCGTCTATTCCAATATCTGTTTTCTACGATTCGCCACCCCAGCAGCATTACCTGCGCTTTTGTTTCGCCAAGAGCGATACAACGCTGGCAAAGGCAGCGGAGGTTTTATGCAAAATTTAGCCGTAACCCTCATTCAGCGAGAACTGGCCTGGGAAAACCCTGCTGACAATCGGGGCCAGATGGAATCATTACTGCACGAACTGCCAGACACTGGCGACCTGGTGGTACTGCCAGAAATGTTTACCACCGGGTTTTCGATGAACGCGCTGGCCAACGCCGAACCGGAAGGCGGAGATACTGAAGTGTGGATGCTCAACCTGGCGCGCGCACTGGATTGCGCTATCACCGGAAGCATTGCAGTGCGCGCCGGAGACGGCGTTTACAATCGCATGCTATTCGCCACCCCCAGTGGGGTCCAGCACTACGACAAACGCCACCTGTTTCGCATGGCAGGTGAGCACAAGCGTTACCTGGCAGGGCGCGAGAAGGTCATCGTAAACTGGCGCGGATGGCGTATCCTGCTCCAGGTCTGCTATGACCTGCGCTTCCCCGTCTTTGGACGCAATCGGCAGGACTACGATCTGGCGCTTTATGTTGCTAACTGGCCAGCACCAAGGCGCATGCACTGGCGGCAATTACTGATCGCCCGCGCCATCGAAAATAGCGCCTGTGTGGTCGGTGTGAACCGTATCGGTAACGACGCCAATGGATTGAAATACACTGGTGACAGCCTCGCAGTGGGCGCCGATGGTGAATTATTGGCGGATATGCTCAAAAGCAGCGGAGCACACACAGTAGCGCTCTCGGCTCAGGCATTGCTGGACTACAGGGAGCGATTTCCAGTCCACATGGATGCCGATGAGTTTATACTAAAGCCTTAAAAAACTTCATACGCCACTGAACTGCCGGGGTATAGATTAGTCCAAACCGGCATAAGCTAATGGATAACCAAGAAAGGAACCCACATGCAGGTTGACTCAGAAGATCGATATGTCGAAGAAGCAGGCCACGGCGGAATCCCCAAACTACCCTTGGCGCTGGGGGTTCTGGCATTGATTATAGGCGTTGCCTGGTACTTCAGTGGCGACACTTCCCAGAGTGAAACCGCACCGGCAGAACTTGTCGTCCCGGTACCTGCTGAATCACCTCCGCCCCTGGAGCCAGAGACACCCCCGGCACCCGACATTCCCGCCTTGAGCCCTGTTACTGTCATCGCAGAACGCATTGACCCTAATGACATTGTGATACCAGAACCGGAGCTCACGCTGGCAGACAGTGACCCCATGGTCAGAGAGGTGCTCAATGAATCACTCGCCGATAGCGTTTTCGAACAAGCACTTCGCCAGGACGACCTGCTTGAACGAGGCACAGCGTTTATTGACGCCGCAGCTAAGGGCTCCATTTTAAATAAAGTATTCCCCTTACCTCCACTGGAAGGTAAGTACAGTGTGGTAGAAGTGGCGGGAAAAACCGTTGCTGACCCTGCCAGCTACCAGCGCTATGACGCTTACGCGGCTGCCGTTGGCGCTCTTAATCCGCAAAGGCTGGCCGCAGCCTTTCACCAGTTTCGTCCACTGTTGGAACAAGCCTATGCCAACCTGGGATTCGAAGCAGATGATATGGACAACAGTCTGGTTCGCGCCCTGGATCAAGTGATCGCCGCTCCGGTACTGGAAAAGCCCGCCACGCTGGTGATGGACATTACTACCTACACCTATGAAGACGAATCGCTGGAAAACCTCAGCCCAATCGCCAAACAATTAATACGAATGGGACCTGAGAACCAGGCTGTTATTCAGGCACAGGCGAGTGCCTTGCGAGCAGCATTGTTAGGGAAATAAACCAACCCAGGTATGCAGAAGCTATCTGATAAAGATATGCGTAAGTCGGTTACCGATGCAACGGTTAACGACGTGGCAGTCGCCATTATTCCGGAAACAGCAGCACCGGTGGCAACCCGTTGACTCAAATGACAGTGAGCCTGGGAACAGATATCGCTGACCCACTGGAGCGGCTCGAAGCCATCCACCGCAGTGCACTGCAATCCAAGGCGTAAGCAGAGGCACTGGGCACTAGCGTGGTAATGGATGCTGCTGAAATAATGACCCCGCGCGTACTGGGCTGGTGAATGCGCAATGCCACCCTGGCCGTGGCTTCTCGCGAAATACCTCTTGCATCACACGTGATTATTTCCAACGTGCCCGGTCCGCAGGTCCTGCTTTGCCTGGCTGGAGCCAGGGTTCAATTGATAACCGGGCTGGGACCCCTATTACACATGATGGGGTTGTTCCACGCGGTATTCAGCGCTAATGGGCTGATCACCATTAATTTTATATCGTGTAGAGAGACGATGCCCGACCCCACTTTTCATCGACAGTGCCTGCGGGAATCCTATGAAGAACTGGCCTTGGCAGCAAAAAAGAAGGCCGGCAGAAAAAAGCGCAAAAAATAGCGCCTTTCCAGCCGGCCTGCTGTTAAACCCCGGTTCAGGCTGCGCCAGACAGAGCTTTTACTTCCAGGTAATCGGTGAAGCCATGTGCACCCCATTCCCTGCCATTTCCGGACTGCTTATAACCGCCGAAAGGCGTATGTAAATCACCAGAGCCGCCATTGATATTGATATTGCCCGCCCGGATCTGTGATGCAACATTCATCACCGCGTCCATGTTGTTGCCCTGCACATATCCGGCGAGGCCATAGGGCGTATCGTTGGCAACGCTAATCGCCTCTTCAATACTGTCATAAGGCATCATCACCAGCACTGGGCCAAAAATTTCCTCTTTAGCGACGGTCATGTCGTTACTGACATTACTGAACACCGTTGGCTTAATGAAGTAGCCGTGTTCCAGGCCGTCCGGACGACCTGCACCGCCGCAAACCAGGGTTGCGCCCTCGTCTATGCCGGCTTGAATCAATCCCTGAATCTTGTTGAACTGCACCTCGCTAACCACCGGGCCCATAGTAGTAGCTTCGGCTTTGGGATCGCCGACGACCACAGACTCGGTCACTTTGGCAGCGATTGCCTCTGCCGCTGCTATCTGCGCCCGAGGTATCAACATACGTGAGGGCGCGTTACAGGATTGCCCGGTGTTGTTGTACATATGCATGACGCCCCGAGTGACGGCCTCTTCAAGATTGACATCGTCCAACAGAATATTGGGAGACTTCCCGCCCAACTCCTGAGTGACTCGCTTGATACTGGGAGCGGCATTTTGCGCAACCAGGGAGCCTGCTCGCGTTGAACCGGTGAAAGAAACCATATCAATTTCGGGGTGGCCGGAGATTGCTGTTCCTACACCCGGTCCATCACCATTAACCATATTAAACACGCCAGCAGGAACACCCGCCTCGTCAACGATTTCGGCGAACAAATAACCCGACAGAGGTGCAACCTCAGAGGGCTTAAGCACAACGGTACAGCCCACTGCCAGTGCTGGCCCCACTTTGCATGTAATCTGGTTCATGGGCCAGTTCCACGGAGTGATCATGCCGCAAACGCCAATCGGCTCCTTGATAATTCGGCTGTTACCAGCCATCTCTTCAAACTCGTAGCTCTGCAGAATTTCCAGCGCAGTGGCGAGATGCCCAAGACCAGAAGCGGCCTGTGCTTCGATGGCGAGTTTAGATGGCGCACCCATCTCATCAGAAATGGCGTCGGCAATATCAGTTAAGCGCTTCTGATAGGTCTCTACCAGCGCTGCAAGAATGGCAATACGCTCTTCACGGGCGCTGCGACCAAAGGTGGCAAATGCATTTCTGGCGGCCATGGCAGCCTTATCGACATCTGCTGCAGAGCCTATGGAAATAGTGGCACACACCTGCTCGTTAGCTGGATTAATAACATCCAGGGACTTTGGCGTCACCGGGTCGACCCACTCACCATTAATATAAAACTTATCGTAGACTCTCATCGTTCATCTCCAGCAGCAGCTGCCTGTATCGGTTGGTTTGGGAAATCTCATGCCCCTGACGGCTCCGCCGGAGTCATAAGTTTTCAGTTGGGGTTGGGAATATAGCATCGCTCGCAAGTTCCAGCCAACCCGTAGAATGACGGAGGCAAGCACCTGATTAAAAAGCACCTTACCGGATCCGACAAGGTGCTTCCAAGAGTCAGTCGAGCAACAACGATGCAAGGCGTTTGCGATGGTGGTAGGCATCGCCAAAGGCCTGCTGAGACCACTGGGCGCGGCGAATGTAAAGCTGTGCATCGCATTCATAGGTGAAGCCCATACCGCCGTGAAACTGGACAGCTCGATCAGCAGCAAACTTGAGCGCTTCACTGGCCTGGGCCTTGGCCATGCGACACGCAGATTCTGCATCTTCATCCAAACTGGCTTCCGACACCAGTGTGGCCGCGTGATACACAAACGAACGGGCGTTATCCATGTCGCATAGCACCTCCACCATAGGATGCTTGAGGGACTGGTAAGAACCAATTAGGTGTCCAAATTGTTTGCGCGTTTTCAGGTAATCGACCGTTAGATCCATACAGGCCGCGGTACTACCCGCAGCCTCCGCTGCATAAAGCAGTGCACCCAGCAGGCGTAGGTCCCGAATAATCGCAGTCGCATCCCCCGATAACAGGTTATCAGAGCTGACAGTTGCACCGGTAAAGTCCACTCGCGAGCTGCGGCGGGTTTCATCGATGTTAGTTTGCCGACGAACCGCTCCTTCACCCAGCGCGGATGCAGGCACCAGCAAAAGCCTTGCCTCATCCTGATAGGTGACGGACACCAGAAACAGTTCGGCTTGCACAGCATACGCGACCTGGGTCTTGCTGCCGGCGAGCTGCAAGTCCCCTCCGGCATCGGTAGCCGTCAGCTCAATTGTTTCCTCTCCCCAATCCTCTGACTCCAATAGGGCCAGAGTGGCGATTTGCCCACCCACAATTGCGGGCAAATGACGCTCGCACAAAGCATGGGATTGAGCTCGCTGTAGCGCCTCGGCTACCAGCAATGTCGTAATGTAAGGTGTGCTGAGAAGTCTTTTACCCATGCACTCCACAATCGGTATTGCACTACCCATACCCAGGCCTGAGCCTCCATGTGCCTCACTGACAGCCACCCCTAACCAACCCAGTTCGGCGATTTCCTGCCAGACTTGAGCGTCGAAACCACTCTCAGACTGCAGCAAAGCCCTCACTGCGGGAATCGCAGACCGATCTCGGCAGAACTCACGAGCCGTATCCAACAGCATACCCTGCTCTTCACTGAGGCCTATGGCCATATTACTCTTCTTCATAAGCCGCCCCTCAGCTCTTGGGCAGGCCCAAGACCTGCTCACCAATAATATTGCACTGTATTTGCGAAGTTCCGCCGCCGATAGTCGTGGCAAAATTATTGAAATACGCCCGCTGCCAGAAACCGCCAGCAATCGTATCCTCATCACCCACATAGAGGCCACCTAGCCCCCCTTGTATTTCCAGCCCGTACTGGCGCATGCGCCGCTGGTATTCGCTGACGCGCAATTTATAAGACAAGAGCAGCGACATTGGATAATCGGAATTGAGATCACCAAGTGTTGAACGTTTGTCCGCCAAACCCAGGGCCTTTTCGTCCATGATCAGTTGCACCAGCCTGTCGCGAATAACCGGGTCTTCCAACAAGGGTGCTCCGTCTCGCTTCACTGAACGCACTTCATCAATCAGGTCTGCAATACTCACTCGCACCTGTACTTGTCCGCCTGCGGCGCCTGCTGCTGCACCACGCTCGTATTGCAGGGTTTGCATCGCCACTCGCCAACCGTTTCCTTCGCCACCGATAAGACAGCTGGCGGGAATGCGTGCATCGGTAAAAAACGTTTCCGTAAATCCGTACTCGCCTGTAATTTTTTGAATCGGCCGGGTATCGATTCCGGTTCCATGCATCGGAGAAAGGAAGAAGGAAAGACCATCGTACTTGCGCTTCGTAGTGGGGTCTGTGCGCGCTAGCAAAATCATGTACTTGGCATAGTTACCCATGGTCGTCCATATTTTGCTGCCGTTGACGATGTAATCATCACCGTCACGGACAGCGCGAGTCTGGGCGTTGCCCAGATCAGATCCATGATCTGGTTCAGAAAAGCCCTGGCACCATATATCCTCTGCACTGAGAATGCCCTTGATGTATTTGGCCTTATCCTCTTCGGTCCCTATATCCAGAATCAGCGGGCCCGCCCAACCCAATCCAATGACGTTAAAGGTAATGGGGGTTCTATGGCGTCGCAATTCACGATTGATCTCATTCTGGAAGGCCGGATGCATTCCACGGCCACCGTATTGTTCTGGCCAATGCACCCCAAGATAACCGGCGCTCCACAATTTATGCTGCCACTCTCGCAAAAACTCCAGCTGTTGGTCACTGCCAACTTCCATAAATGTCTGGGGTAGAAGAAACCCTGGATCAGCAGGATTGTGCTCTTCCAACCATCCGGAAACTTCCGCGCGAAAATCTGCAAGCTCCGAGGCACTCGGGGCGTGGTCACTCATAATTTCACCTTTTGTTTTTAGAGCTAAGCGCTCTGGCGATTTATAACTCGCCGTTTATGTACTTATCCAGGGTCTGGTGGAAGTGGCGAATACGGACTGCATGATTATTGGCCACCACTCGCTCTCCTGATTCTACATTATGCATGCCTTTCTGGATTTTTGGCATATTGAACAAGTCATGGTCAAAAATACTTCCCAAAGACACACCCAACTCGGGTGCCTCGGAGAACAGCTCACCCTCTCCCAAGCGATGCAGCGGTGCATCTTTGGGTCGCTCAGCGTCACTGGCCAATTGACATAACACCCTCACTGCCATGGGGGCAATGGTGTGATCATCGCCATGGAGACGGAGACGCCGGGTGGTAGTAAAGTACAAGCCCGCCCGGAATAAGCAGGTAACTCGGCTGCAAACTTGTCCATGTTAATGAATACCCAACCATAAAGCGCGCTTTTTAGGGCGCGTCCAGTTTTTAACTGAAGCGATGATAAGAGCAGAAAAAATTCTCTTCATTTTCATTACCACCTAACTCATGCTGTCGAGACAGCGCTGGGCGTAATCCATAACAAACGGATAGTCGGGCTTACCATTGGGCGCCCGATTCAGTGATTGCGCCGCGAAAATCAGTCTGGGGATTTTATAGTCTGCGAGCTTCTGAGCCGCAAAGGCCTGAATGGATTGTATATCAAGAGAAGCGTCATCTCTGTCAGTTCGCTGCACCACGGCCGTCACTTGCTTGCCAAATCGAGAGTGGGGAAGCCCCACCACTACGACATCGTCTATGTCGGGGTGCTCTAACAACACCCGTTCAACTTCGACGGTATATACTTTTTCACCACCAGTATTAACCACGGTGCTGTCGCGACCCAGCAACTCCAGCATGCCATCGGCGCGAACCGTGCAACGGTCACCCGTGCGCACGTAGCGCTCGCCGTTAATAGTGACAAAAGTATTGGCCGTCTCCTGCGGAGCATTGTAATAGCCCCGGGGCATGTTGCCACCTGAGTAGGCAATTCCCACCACACCGCTACCCGGCTCGACTTCCTGCAGTTCGTCATCAAACACCCGGGTGGTGCGCTGAGGCGCGAATACACCCGCCTCCGGAGTGCACACCGCATAGCCTGAGGTCTCGGTGGAACCCAAGGAGTCAAAAATAATTAAGTCCGGCTGATGTCGATAAAGCCCTTGCCTGCAAGCGTTACTGAGAGAGGCCCCAGAAGACACTAGCATCTTAAGCGAATCAATTAAGCCTTCTTCAGGCCTGACATCCAAAACCTCAAGCAGCGGCATAGTAAAAGCGTCACCGACCAAGACCACACTGCCAACACCCAGGTCTTTAATCGCCTGCACGGCTACCGCCGCATCGAAGCGTTCCCCGGCAATCGTGGCCACCGGCACACCTTGCGCAACCAGCATAATAGCCATCATCAAACCGGCGCCATGCATCAGTGGACTAAGGCACAAAAATGGCGCTGACTGCGGCAGACGTGCCACGTTGGCAACATGCTCTTCAAGCTGAGCCGGATGCTCCGCAAGGCCCAGGGATATCATGCCAACCCCAGTCGAGACGTTCTGCTTACGCCAGATGTCCTCGTGTCGCCACTGCACGCCCTTGGGTAATCCGGTAGTACCGCCCGTTGCGATTACAATAAGATCGTCGCTGCTCGTGGCAGGCTGAAAATCAGAGCCGTTGTAATCGTACAGAGCACTTATTCTGGCGTCTTTTCCACTGCCGCCTACGCAGATAAAACAAACGGTTTTTTCCAACCTGGATCGCACTCGCTCAACACGCTCGGTAAAATCCTCGTCGTAAATCAGCACTTGCAGGTCGAGCCCGTTGCACAGGTCCAATAGCTCCTCGTCCTGGTAACGGTAGTTGACGTTCACGTGACTGAGTCCGGCGAGGCCAGCGCCAACAAACGATTCCATGTAAGCATTGGAATTGCGCATGTAGTGGCCCACATGGGCACCCGGCAAGAGGCCCTGCGCTTGCAGGTAACTGCCTATTCCCACGGCACGTCTACGCAGCTCGCGATAAGTAACTGACTTTCCATCGTGAATCAGGGCAGGACGATCGGCGCAGTCTCCTTCCCCCAGTTGATAGACAGCCTCGGCGAAATTCCAGTTAGCCATGTTCCCGTCTACCATATTTCAGAAATCGCGCGCAGACTCTCAACGTCACTGGCCGTCACCAACATTGTTGTAACTCTGGAATCACGCCAGGCCTGAAGTCGATCCCGAATACGATCTACCGGGCCAACCAGCGCCATCGCATCGGCCAAGTCATCGGGTATCACACGGGCTGCTTCATCGCGTTTGTCTTCCATGAACAACTGCTGAATTTTGTCAGCCTCAGCCTCGTAGCCCATGCGAATAAACAGGTTTTTGTGAAAGTTGGTGGTTTTGGCACCCATGCCCCCAATATAAAAGCTAAGAAAATATTTAAAGGCCAACAGCCCTGCTTCAATATCATCGGTGATCGTCACGTTCACCATCTGTGCAATATCAAAATCTGGGGGAGCATTTTCCAGGGACTGTGAGTAGACGCTCTCATCATAGGGGTTATAAAAAAGCGGCAACCAACCGTCGGCAATCTCGGCTGCAAGAGCGATATTTTTTGGGCCTTCAGCCCCCATGTAAATCGGAATACGGTTGCGTAGCGGATGTACAATAGGTTTCAGAGACTTACCCAGGCCAGCGCCATCCTCGCCCTTGTAAGGCAGCGGGTAGTGAGGGCCATCGTTTGTGACCGGCCCTTCTCGGGCAAATACCTGGCGGATGATATCGATGTATTCACGAGTTCTGGCAAGAGGCTTGGGGAATGGACGCCCATACCAGCCCTCCACCACCTGCGGGCCAGAAACGCCCAGTCCCAGCATGAAGCGGCCGTTGGAAAGCATATCCAGAGTGAGGGCATGCATGGCACAGGAGGTAGGTGTTCGCCCAGACAACTGCACCACCGCTGTACCTAACTTGATTTTTTCAGTCTGGGCACCAATCCAGGCCAGGGGAGTAAAGGCATCGTTACCCCAGGCCTCTGCAGACCATACCGAGTCGAAGCCCAAACGCTCAGCTTCTTGGGCAATTTCAACAAAGTTGGGATGAGGCGCTGCTCCCCAGTATCCCTGGGCCAGACCCAGTTTAAAATCAGGCATTTGCTTTTCCTTAAAAATACAGGATGTACTGCTTTTTTCAATTATGCCATCCTATGCACTCAAAGCCAGCAATGCAATTCACTGCGGTAACCCAACACCCTTTAGGACCAATTCATGCATCAACAGCTCCCGGATAATACCCCCATTCTCGTCGGTGCAGGGCAGTACACCGAGCACCTGAACAAGCAAGACGCTCCGTCACTGCATCCACCAATGGAGCTGGCGGCCAGGGCCAGCAGCGCGGCCATAGCTGATGCAGGTGGCGCTTTGCTAGCCAGTGACATTGATGCTATCGCTGTGATTCGGCTGTTTTCAGATTCTGCGCCTTTGTGGGCCTGCCCTTTTGGCAGAAGTAACAACCCACCACAATCGATTGCCCAACGACTGGGCGCTAATCCCAAAAAACGCATTTACAGTAATGTTGGTGGCAACTCACCGCTGCAATTGCTCGCTGAACTTTCTGGAGCTATTGCGCGCGGGGATATAGATTGCGCCTTGGTCGCTGGCGCAGAGGCGATTGCCAGTCAGCGCCATGCACAACGAAGCGGGAAAGAACTTGACTGGGCGGAAAACTACGACCACCCATTGGACAGCCGCGAATACACCGAACGCTTTGCCGCGCCGGCCGAGCTTGCCAGCGGCATGTATCTTCCTGCGCATTACTACGCGTTGATAGAGAACTTGCGCGCGCATCAGCAAGGCAATGACGAGCAAAGCCACCGCCAACAAATGGCACGGCTATTGACCCCATTATGTGAAGTCGCTGGTGACAACCCATTCGCTTATTTTTACCAGGACCATAAAGCAGAAGACCTGATTAGTGATGCCAACGGCAACTACGCACTATGCGTGCCCTACAACAAGTTGATGGTGGCACAGGATGCTGTCAATCAAGCCGCGGCAATCGTTCTCATCAGTGCCGGCAAAGCCAGGGAACTGGGCATTGATCCCGATAAATGGGTATTGCAACTCGGCTATGCAGAAGGCAACGATAACTGCTTGTTTGAGCGCAGCGATCCGGGCACCTCACAAGCAATGCAAGCCGTTATGAGCACAGCACTGCAGCGAGCAAATTGCGCCCAGCAAGACATAGACCTTATTGATATCTACAGCTGCTTTCCCTGTGCTGTTGAGGCCGTCAGAGATGCACTGGGCATCACTGCTGATGATCCAAGACCACTCACTGTTACCGGTGGACTGCCTTTCTTCGGAGGACCGGGCAACAATTACAGCATGCATGCTCTGGCCGAAATGGTCACAAAGTTGCGTAACACTACAAAGCAAGGCCTGGTGACAGCCAATGGGGGGCAGCTGTCCAAACATGCTGCAGTCGTACTTAGTGCTAATGTGCAAGAAGGAGCGGTAAGCGTCCTGGACTATAGCGAACTCGACGTCGCAGCCATTGACACATCAACTATTGAGACAGTACCTGAGTGCAGCGCTCCGGTTGCAGGCACCATTTTAACCTACACGATCATTTTTGAGCGAAAGCGCGATGATATGGTGGTTGTTTTAGCTCACGATACTAAAGGGGCACGATTTTTTGCCAGTAGCGTTGATCAAGTAACCGTGACGCAGGCTAAAGATCACAGCCCGATTGGCAAAGACATCGAGGTATGGGCAGAAGAAGACAAATATAAATTCAAGTTCAGGGTTTGACCTCATCCAGGAAGCGAAGGCCAGGCAAGCGCCCCAGATCGGCAACCAGAAGATGCTCAGAGGCTATCGGAAGACTCTGGAAAAATTTGTGATGCATGCTGCCAATTTTAATGTTCTTGCTAACCCTGTTTATTATCAATTGCTATGTATTCAACTTCGACTCTGGCGCCAAATACCGAGCGGCTAGCAGCGAAAGCGCTTTTAGCAAAAAAAGGCGCTGCAAAGTAGGTCTTAAAAACATTATTGAATAAAAACCAATGAAAACTGATTGCCTCCCGGTACTTGATAGGCTTACTCCGAAAGTTTTATTTCTGGGTTGATGGCAAGTAACCTTGTATCGCGCGCTACCGGAGCGTCAAATGTCACTCTAGTAATGGAGTTAGCCGGGGCAAGTCTGGCCTATCAATATGTTTGTGGTCGAGGAGAAACGAATGGTTACGAAAAAGTTGAATTCGCTCTACGTGTCCGCTCCAGTAAATGCGCTTGTAACAGGTATTTTGAGAGAGGATAAAACACTTAAACAAGTTCTCGAGCACGGAAATTTCGGTCTAGGTACATTCAACGACCTAGATGGTGAAATGGTGCTCTTAGGTGGCGTTTTTTATCATCTGCACGCAAACGGCACAACTCATATTGCAGATGTAAATATGAAGACTCCTTACGCCTGTGTCACGCATTTCAAACCAGAGGTTTCGCTGATATGTAATGATGAGCTGACCTTTGATCGTCTAAAAATAAAAATCGACGAGATGGTTTTATCGAAAAATCTAATTTATGCCATACGGGTTGCGGGAACTTTCAAATCAATCAAAGCAAGATCAGTACCGAAGCAAGAAGCGTACAGGCCGCTAGTAGACGTTGCTGGGGATCAGAAAGAATTTCTATTTGAAGATACTGAGGGGACGCTTGTTGGATTTTACACCCCGAACTTTATGGGTTCGGTAACAGTTCCAGGGTACCACCTTCACTTCATATCAAACGATAGGGAAAACGGCGGGCACTTGCTCAGTTGCGTCAGTGGTGATGTTGAGATAAGCGTTCAATCCATAGACCAACTCATGCTTGACCTTCCTCACAGCGTGGAATATCTAACGGCCTCTTTAAATAACGATGTTCGCGAAGATCTGGATAAAGCTGAGCACTGACTGACACGTGCTGGTAATGGCAAACACGCATTGAGCAAACTAACCTGAGCACTCTATTCGGCGAGCATCCCCATTTTTTGCCATAGCTAAAACGAGCAGTCGGGCAGCGGCCCTTGTCTTGACCACGGCAACACTACACTTTCCAACCAAGGTGAGCTCGTATACCTCCCTGCCTGGCGTCACGTAGCCAAAATCAAAATAACCGAGTACGCAAGCGCGCCGAATGAGAACGTCAAAACGCTGCTTTCTCGTTCATCGGGGATTTCCTCTTTCAAGACGTTGAGGATTACACCGCCGGCAAGGAATGAAAATAATAAGGCTAGCGCCGACTCATGAACGTCTACAGTCATACCGAGTGTCCAGCCTGCCAAGGGTGCCGCAGCAAGGATCAGCCTGCCCTTGTTTTCATATAGCCTCTCATGGTGCTCCATTAAACCATAGTCGTTGACCACGAAGTGTAACGCCATACTGAACAGATAAAGTACCAAGCCTGAAGCGGTATGGTCTAGGCGATGCACCAAGAGATAACCCACAATTACGTTATATATAGCGAATGCGCCGACATGGAGCCAGAAAATAGCGCTGTCACTGTTGCTCTCACTGGTCGCCACTTTGGATCGAGCTCTGGCAGACTTTTCTATAACATAAAAAAAGAGAAGCCCGCAAAGTGCGGCTAGGTAAATATGATCTTCCAGCGCCTTGAAGGTAACATGATCCCCAAGCTGCTCCGCTACGATTTCTTGTTTTTCGTTGAGTTCAGGGAGCAGGTGAACAAAGACATATGAAACTGAAATCCCGCCTGCCAGTGACAACCAGCGACTGCGCGGTCTTAACCGGAAGTCACACAGTCGATGTGCGAATAGATGTACACATGCTAGAAAAAAGGCCGAGGTTATTGAAGCAAAAACCATAAAGTTTCCTACTATTTTCAGTTACTGGATCTGCATTGAAAAAACCTTCTACTGACCTAGGCTCTTAATACTAATAGCCGCTAATCTTTAGATCGCTTACGTTCGAAGTGATGTTAGATGGCAACTTTACTTGCCAGCATCAATGCGACAACAATAGGTAGCGGCACAACTTTCCACTGCCCTGAATAGTATGTCATTGGGGCTTGATTATGAAATATAGTCGGTAACATGGCTCACGGCGATAAAAGCGGGGCCCGGCTGCTCGGGAGACTACTTAATCATTTAAGCGCGGTGCACCCCTTAAGGTTTTTAAGCCCAGCGCTTTATGAATCGCCACAAACTTGCTAAACGCCTTTCAATAATAAAATTCTCTGCGGTCTATGTTTAGTCTTGGGAAAGTCGTTTGACTGTTCACGGCAGCACGAATCAACTCCTGAACAGCCCAAGTGTGGGCAACCAGACTGCCCGCTGTGAGGTGAAAACGGTCACTTGGGACATGATTTAGTTTTCGAAAGTTGAATGCGCGCTTTCATCTCAAAGCGGAAATTCGCGCCACTAAGAGGCAACTCAGTTTTCGGGTCCGGAACAACAAGTCTATAATGCGTCTTGAGTGCTCTCAACGCGACACGACATGTTTATGAAAACCAGACGCCGGCCACTATATCTCATCCTCTCCTTGCTACTCTTGTATGGGTGCGAACACGCGGATAGCCCAGCAGAAGTAGCTTATTTCTGCCAAACCCTGAATCAGATCAACGCAGGCGGTGTTGATACGAGCGGTCTCCGCGAACTTGAAGGGCACGCCCTAGTTGTTGAGAATTTGCTCGGAGCCTCACCACCAAGTATTCGTGGGGAATTGGGACATGTACATAAAACGATAGATGACTGGGCTGCTGCAGTCAGCGGGGATCGTCCTATGATCGAAACGTTCAAGCAACTCAGCGATCCACAGCTTGTCGGTAGCGAGGGACGCCTCTCCGACTATATTGCAAATAACTGTGACCTGGATCTCGGTGGCTTGCCATGGTTAGAAGATAAGGAGCAAGACACTGCGCCTGTCTGCCCTGGCTGGCCGAGAGTTGGTACTCCACTAAACTTCAACTTCTTTCCCAACTTGCCAGATATTGCCGGGTCCAATTACTTCTCGAATACCTTCATAGTTTCAAAATGGGCTGCCCGAATTGGCTTGAACTCACTCAGGGGCGCATTCGTTGTTGAGCCAGGAGCCCGAGTCGAGTTTCGCGGTCAATATCCCGAGGCTCGATATTTTGGTTTTCACCCCAATGACATGGATCTAAATAACCTGAATACGCTTCGTGACGCAGAATTGGCAGCTGATCCTGGTTTCAGGAATCCCTATGTTGATCAATCTGCGCCGGCGTCTGGACAATACTACACGGCTTCTCTCGTGTTTACGTCACCTCCCGAGCGACCCCAACCCAATACTAGCTATGTCGGCGAACGAAAGCTGGGCGGCGCTAATCAATTTGTAATGAATTTGCTGCGCATGTATCACGTTGACTCCGGAAACCGCCCTGGCTCCGGTTCAGTTCCATTGCCTTCGCTAAAAATATATGACGCGGCCGGAAATTCTACGCTCGAATTCCCTGAGTGTGATCTATTTAAATCTGGTCCAGACGTCGTTCAGTCGAGACGGCGTTTTCCTGCGCTTCCCGTAATCGATCATAGGGCGAAAAAGCAGCCCAAATGGAGCACTTCGTCAAATTTTGAAGCTCAGTCAGACACTTTGGCTAATGCAGACGTACAGTACCTGTCCACCCATTACAGCTCACGTTTCGGTGAGTTATTGGTGATAAGGGGCAAGTTTTTGAGTGCGCCAGACACGCGGGCTGGTGCGAGCCCTGCGATGGACAGCCAGGTCAGGCTCTACAATGTTTGCAACTACAATTTCTGGAATGGAAGTGCCATTCAGTGCTTATTGGACAACGAACTGATTCGGGATAGTGAGGACTTCTATACACTAGTGATATCCACGATAGAAGACCGACCTGAGAATATAAACGAATCTTCGGCAACGTGGCTTGATTGGGGACCATATCTAGATGGTCAGGTAAGTTTTCGCTATGTGTACCGAGATAACCCTTTCGTGCAAGCGATAGCGGCCGGTGTGAGGGGTGAGCCTGTAACTCCTGGCCTGGCGATCTATGTGCCCCAGGCGGCACACTGTGATAAAAAAACTTTTGAGCAAGGGGGGTGGTTGGCTTGTTTGGATGCGAATTCCAACGTCTACTAGTA
>OCVR010000017.1_pt1 | contig 135241 bp, 105 predicted proteins | sample 1539091 | NCBI WGS metagenome assembly OCVR01 (sample SAMEA3355530, study PRJEB22509) | marine metagenome | biome: marine; feature: coastal ocean; material: water | place: USA | collected 2010-08-07 | depth 16 m | reverse complement strand
TTTATGGGCTTTGACTGCTTTCCACTCATAGGCGGCATTAGGCTAGACTCCATCGTGGGTTTGCTGATTACTCTTGATACCCATGCTTCCGTCTTCAACTTGGGCAGGCACAATGTACGTGCCAAGCACTACCGTGATCTCAGGATCAGTGCGTTTACGGAATGAGGCAGGGCAGTAGCTTGATTGAAAGGTGCTGATTTTAATCACCTACAGATGTTAACTTGTCAGTACTCTTTGACGCTCTGGAATCGAAGGGCCGGTTATGCTTCCTCCTGTTTGAAAATATCGATTAGCGTTTCGCGTAACCATTGATGTCCCTTGTCCTTTTCTGCTGCTTTTGGCCAAAGCATGAATACAGGAAACTCAAGTTGCAGGGGGGAGCGCACCATTTTCAGTCCGTGCACACGCGCGAAATGCCGTCCCAGAACCCTGGGCATGGTGCATACCATATCAGTCTGTGAGAGCACGCGCGGGGCGTCGAAGTAGCTGTGTACCGACATGCTATGCTCGCGCTTCAAGCCAAGGCGCCATAGTTCTCGATCGATAATACTGGGTCCGTAGGTGCCCGGCATATGGAAGGTAACGTGACGCAACGCGGCAAATTCGTTCACTGATAGGCTGTCGCCTACGTATGGATGGTCCGCTCTTACCAGGCACACCTCGCTAGTATTGCCAATCTGTGTGCAGATGATCTCGCTGGATTCAATCGGTACTATCCACATATAGAGATCGACATTGCCGAAGTGCATTTCTTTTAGCATGTCACCGTGTGCAACGTGGCGTGTGTTTATGTTTATTCTCGATCCGGTTGACTCAAGCCTGCGCATCAGGGTCGGCAGCATCACTATTTCGCCAATTCCGGATAACACGACGCTAAAGGAACGGTCGCTGCGACTCATGTCGAAGTCGGTGCCATGCTCTAGTGCATCGGTGACAATATCCAGCGCGCGACGTATCGGTGCGGCCAGTTCCAGGGCCCGGGGTGTAGGTCGTAATCCCCTGCCAGTTCTTTCAAACAGTTCATCCTTGGCGATGTGGCGAAAACGGGTCAAGGCAATACTCATCGCGGGCTGGCTCATGCCAATTTTCTCAGCCGCACGGGTGACGCTGCCTTCGGTGATCACTGCATCAAAAACTGTCAATAAATTGAGATCAACACTGCGTAAGTTCACGGTTCACCATTCTATTTAGATTAGAGCATGATATTTAAATAATTTATATCATAGATACAGATAATAAATTTAATAAACTATAGGTCAACTGCTACGGTGCAAGCTTACTGAATAGGGCAGCAATGGATTTGCTGTCAATTTCTAATAATAAACCGCCTCGGGAGGGCACTATGCAAAACTACGAGAGAAATATAATCGCCCCAGCCCTAATGGCCTTAACCGCGGGTGCATCAGCTCTCGTTAGCGCCCAGGCACTGGAGGGCACGATACTGGTAGACATGCCGGCGGCGGTATTTCATTCCACTGCGAGCGGCCTGCCTGTCGGCAGTATGTTCATGGCCGCGCCGGGTGCTGTACTCTGCCACCTACTTGTCCTGACATAGTCGTGAGCGAGAAACATTCAAATATGCCGAAGATGATTTTAAAGAGTAATAATTGTGGCGATTGAAATCGTCGATGGCCTGGTCATCCTAATTTACCTTGCCGTTATTGTCGGCGTGGGTTTTTACGCGTCGACCAAGATCAAGAGCAGCGCGGATTACGCGGTGGCCGGCCGCAGTATGAAGTTCCCGGTATTGTGCGGCACTCTCATCGGTACCACCATCGGAGCAGCTGCCACCATGGGTAAGGCGGGCAAGGCCTATGAGGCCGGCTTTGCCGTGCTCTATGCCAGCATCGCCTATATGCTGGGGTATGTGCTAATGGCTTTTTTCGCCTCACGCCTGCGGGCTGCCAATATCGATAGCATGCCCGATGTTCTGCAGCGTCGTTACGGCAAGACGATGCGCGTCGTGGGAGCTGTGATTCTGCTGTTGACGGCGATCCCGGTTGTGGGCATCCAACTCTCAGCATGCGGACTGATCGTCACCCAGTTTTTGCCGGATCTAGGCATTAGCTTTACCGGCGCGGTGGTAATCGCCGCTCTGGTGATCGTAGTGTATACCCTGTTAGGTGGCCTGCTTGCCGTGGCGTTCACCGACCTGATGCAGGTCGGTATCATGTTCCTCGGTATCGGGATTATGCTGCCCTTGCTGCTGTTGTTTGAGGTCGGTGACCTCGATGCATTGAAGGCGGTGTTGGTATCACCGGTAGAGGGCTGGCTGGGGGGGCTGGACTTGGCCTATACGCTGTCATTTTTTCCGGTGTTCACCGCCATAGTATTGATCGATCCCAGCGTTTGGCAGCGTATCGCTGCAGCGAAATGCGCTGAGGATTTGCGTCCTGCTATGTTTCTCACTGCCGGATTCTTCGGCTTCTGGAGTGTTTTGGTGGTTGGCCTGGGGGTGGTGGCGTTTAATCTCTATCCGGGCTTGTCGGAAGCAGACCTGGCTATCCCGCAGATGATTGTCGATTACATGCCGCCTGTACTGAAGGGCATTTGCCTAGCGGCGATTATCGCCCTGATCATGTCCACTGGCGACAGTATGCTGTTAATTTGCGGCACTACTGTCAGTTGGGATATCGTGCGTGTCCTGCGCCCTGGCACTCAGGACAAGACCCTGTTGCTCATCAGTCGCCTTGTCATTCTTGTCATCGGTATCGTGAGCGTGTTCTTCGCGCTGCTGCGAATCCCGTTATTTGAAGTGAACTTCATGGCCCTTGGCATATTCGTTTCCGGCTTGTTTATGCCAGTGATGGGGGCAATTTTCTATCGCCACGCGACCACGATTGGCGCAGTCTGTGCCACAGCGCTGGGCGCGGGATCTTTCCTCGGCCTGCAATTAATGCAATTCGGATTGGGCATTACTCCGCCTGTGCAACCGATTCTCGTGGGTTTGGGTCTGGGCGTCGTTATTTATTTCATCGTTTGTAAATTCACCTGGTCGGCTGACACGGCGACTTCGCCGGCGTTGGCTCGCCAGTGAATTGGTAAAGGAGACAGTTTTAATGCCTATGCAATACTCACCCGCCGATGGTATCGGCGTTTTCACCTTCGACAACGGTCGTCTTAATCTGGGCAATATGGAGCTATGGAAACAGTTCTACCATCACCTGCTAGAATTCGAGCAGGATGATGAAGTCACTGTGGGTGTGATCACGGGGTTAGGGGAAAATTTTTGCGCCGGCGACGATCTCAAAGAAATTCGCACCGAGGCCTGGGCGCAAACGGCAACCCGCTGGGATCGTTTGCTGTGGGCTCGCCGGCGTGCCAAGCCTATGGTCGCCGCCGCTAATGGTTACGCGCTGGGAGGTGGGTTTCTCGCACTTACCGTGATGGCGGATATTCGCATTGCTGGGGAGAGCTTGCAGACCGGTGCGCCTGAAATTGCTTACGGTATGGGCGGCATCAGCGGCGCTACCCGCCTCGGGCTGCATGTTGCTCCGGTTGATGCGGCTTATCTTGCCCTGACCGGGGAAAAGATCGGTGCACAACAGGCCATCGCGATGCGCCTGGTCAACGAAGTGGTGCCCGACGAGCAGACCCTTGCGCGAGCCATGCAAGTAGCCGCCCTGATCGCGCGTCACCCGCGACAAGCGGTACAAACCGAATTGGATTGCCTGCACCGTGGTATGGAACTGTCACGCGCGGACGCCATGCATTACGCAGATCAACAGTACTGGCTGTCACGCAAGATACTCGGCGACAACGCTGATACAGGCAAGCAGGCCATCGCCGCCATGAAGAAACAGAAGGAGGAAGAGGGGGATGAGTGACAGCGTACTGGAAAAGTTTCAACGGCGAGTCAGTGCGATAGAGCAGGACAATGATTTCCCGGCGGATTTTCGCCAACTCTTGGAGCGCGCTATTGAGGTCAACCCAGATGGTGGCGGTCTCAATTTTTTTGACCAGGGTCGCAGTCTGAATGCCAGTGAAGTCCGGGATGCGGTCTACCGCTTGGCGGATGGCTTGCAGGATATCGGAGTAGGCAAGGGCAGCCACGTGGCGGTGATGCTGCCCAACTTGATCGAGTTTCCTCTCACCTGGCTCGCCCTTGGGGTGTTGGGTGCAGTGCAGATCGCAGTCAACCACCGTTTTACCTCGAAGGAACTGGATTACCAGTTCAACGATGCGGAAGCTGAATTTGTTCTTACCACGCCTCAGTTTCTGCCGGTGATTGATGCGATGGAAGCCCGTCAGGCGCTATTATCTGATGACAATATAATACTCGTTGCTGATGAAGCGGTGGCCGGCCACCCTCACTGGCAATCTCTGGCGGACGCCGGTAGCCCCGATTACAGGCCGGATTGGTCTATCTCTTCTGCTGACCTGCTAAGTATTCAGTACACCTCTGGTTCAACCGGCTTGCCTAAGGGATGCATGCTTAGCCAGCGCTCCTGGATTGTATTCGGGTGTACGCCACTAGCACTGTTCGATCACCAGCTCGACAATATCATGGCGGACCACGCTTACTTTTATCTGGACCCTCAGTGGCAAACAGTATCAGCGCTTTACTGCGGCGCGCGCCTGCATGTCCCGGAAAAACTCTCTGCCAGTCTTTTCGTGGAGCGGGTGAAGACCCACAATATCAATATGACGCTTTTCCCACGGCCAATCGTTGGAGAGAAGGGAGAAGAATCCGATAAAGATACCTGCCTGCAAAAAATTCTGGCGGTAGCGGCGGGTGCTGAAGGTATTCGCAATATTCGCCGCCGCTTCGAATGCGTGGCCACCGACGGCTACGGTATGACTGAAGTTGGCGCCGCCCTGATTATGCCCGAGGAAGTCAGCGATGCTGATCTGGATGCCTGCTGCGGCGTTCCGGGGCCATTCAGGCAATGCCGGATAGTGCGCGAGGACAAAGTGGATTGCGAAACCAACGAGCCGGGTGAATTGTGGGTGCGCGGGGATGGCATTCTATTGGGTTATTACAATAAGCCTGAAGCTACCGCGGAGGCCTTCGAGGGCGACTGGTTCCGCACTGGCGACCTGTTTGTCCGCAATGCAAAGGGTTATTACCAAATTGTCGGCCGCATCAAGGACATGATTCGTCGCTCCAGCGAAAATATATCAGCGCTGGAAGTCGAGCAAGCTCTCACCATGGTAGACGGTGTGCAACAGGTTGCAGTGGTGCCGGTGCCTGATGATTACCGGGGTGAGGAAGTTAAGGCCTACCTGCTGCTCGAAGAAGGGCAGACTCCGCAATCCCTACCGCCGGGAAAAGTACTTGAGGGTGCGAAGGAACGCCTGGCGGAGTACAAGATTCCGCGGTTCATCGAATATGTGACAACCTTTCCCTACACACCCTCTCAGAAGGTGGCCAAGGCGAAGCTGGTAGCACAGGCAGGTGACCTGCGCGCAGGTGCCTGGGACGCGCAGGCGCAATAGTGATTTTTAATTACGACAATGCGATCGTGATAGCAATCTAACGTAACCGGGAACGAAATTATGCTGGAGTTTCCCATGTCAAACATCCATCGAAGAGAGTTCCTCAAGGACTCCATATTCGCAGCCGCCGCAGGCTTTACCGGTTTATCGGCAGGGTGGGCATTCGCCCAGGGCCTGAAGCATGACCCGCTCATTGAGGAGGATGCGCTGGGACTCGCGGCACTTTTGCACGCGGGTGAGATCTCCCAGCTAGAGCTCCTTGAGATTTTTATCCGCCGGGTGGAGGTGATGAACCCCGTTCTCAACTTCATGACCAACGAGGCCTTTGATCGAGCCAGAAAAGCGGCGGGGACGATCCCTCTCGACACGCGCTTCGCCGGAGTTCCGATTTTGATGAAGGATTTGATCGACATTGGCGGCTTGCGACGGACCGATGGATCGCGGTTGATGCTGGAGAACCGACCCGCACGCAACGTGGCATATGTAGACGCGTTGGAGCAGGCGGGGTTAAACATTTTTGGACAAACGAACGTCCCAGAAATGGCGAGTTTCATCATTACGAATAACGAGGTCTTTGGTGCGACTCGGAACCCATGGAGCCTGGACCATTCGGTCTTCTCCTCGAGTGGGGGCTCTGCGGTGGCGGTGGCTTCCGGTGCGGTACCGATTGCTCATGGGACCGATGGCGCCGGCTCCAATCGACTTCCTCCTTCCGCTACGGGGATCTTGGGAATGAAGCCGAGCCGGTTTCGGATGCGCTCGGGCGAGGTTGGGGGAGGACACGACATCGCGAAGACAAACCATGTGCTCACCCGCACCGTTCGGGATAGCGCCGCTGCATTCGCCGAAACCGAAGACCTTTCCGGCAAGGTGTATCAGCCTGTGGGTTTCGTGCAGGGCAGCTCGAAGCAGCGGCTGAGGGTGGGCTTGGTGAGCCCGGATGGAGCCCTGATGAACTCTGAATCGGAGGTATTGGATGCCCAGCAGAGGGCGGGGCTGCTGCTCGAAAGCCTCGGCCATACCGTCGAGGAAATGCCGTGGCCAGTTGACTCCGAGGCAATGGCGGATGCGTATATAAAGTTCTTCGCCGGAAAAGTCGGTGCGCTGAAGAAGACCGTCGAGACTGTATCAGGCAAGCCTCTTATGGAATCGGGGCTTCTGACTCCACTCCTTGCATCGAACATTCTTTCATCAGCCGCATACAATGAGAAGGACATCGCTCAGGGTCGAGACTATCTCGCTACACTGGAGGCGGTATTTGAGAATGTGTTCAACGACATCGATGTGTTGCTTGCCCCTGTGGCGCCCGTGGTTGCCCCACCTCTGTATGAACACACCCCCCAGGAATTATGGTCCGACGAGCTGGCGCAGTATTCAGCGGCCCGATTGAAATACACCGCTCCGGTCAATTTCTCGGGGTGCCCGGCGATGTCGGTGCCCTTGGGGAGAAGCCGTTCGACGGGGATCCCGATTGGCTCCCACTTCATCGCCGCCAAGGGTGCTGAGCGGCTCCTTTATGAGCTTGCCTATGAGCTGGAAGAATCCCAGCCGTGGCGCGGCATCTGGGCTCCTTTCTCCCTCAAATACATTCCAGTCTGAGCGGCCTCGACTTTGGCAGCCAGAATCGTCGCCTGCTTGTGTTGCCTCCTGCTGCTGAATGCGGCCAGGGGTGAGGAGAGAGTCATCGGACGAAGGTTTTATCGGCGGGCCCTCCAGTTTGGGCTCGCAACTTCAGTCTGATATTAGGCCGGCTGGAGGTGAAAGTGGACATTTAGCTCCCCAGGACCGATTTAGACTATTTAATGTCAGCTTTCGCCTAGGAGCAAACATCGGAATCAGTTTATGGGCTTTGACTGCTTTCCACTCATAGGCGGCATTAGGCTAGACTCCATCGTGGGTTTGCTGATTACTCTTGATACCCATGCTTCCGTCTTCAACTTGGGCAGGCACAAAGTACGTGCCAAGCACTACCGTGATCTCAGGATCAGTGCGTTTACGGAATGGGGCAGGGCAGTGGCTTGAGTCTGGAAGGGGCAATTTCCAGATGCAGAAAAGTTAGTTTGTCAGGACCGTTCAGTGAGTTTGTTTAGGGGCTTGTTAGCCGCACCGTAGTGCACCAATGCCGTACCATTTGGACACATATGAAAAAGGGTTTCAGGTGTTTGAACTCCTGAAACCCTTTGATATGGCGGTGGGCGTAGGATTCGAACCTACGGAGGGGATAAACCCTCAACGGTTTTCAAGACCGCCGCTTTCGACCACTCAGCCAGCCCACCGAAAAACTCTATTGTTTGCTGCTACACCGTATGGCGAAGCAGGCGAGATTATACCGTTATGGAAACTGTGCACAAGAGCTGGAAAGCCCCTTGTGCACTAATTTCAGTGCTTTTAGTTGCCCGATGCCGCCTCTGCCACCTGCACAGAAGACAGAGGGCCGCGCGGATCATTGCTGGCGCGAGGTGCTGAACGGCCGCTATGTTCCGCAGCGGGCGCTACTTCATCTTTGAACAGTGCAACTTGGGCGGTTGAGATCTCAACAGAGGCAACGGGTCGTGCCTCTACTCTTGGGTCGTTAATCGCTCGCCCTTCTTCATTGATCCCCGTTGCAATAGCGGGTTCCTCTGCGACTGGTGTTGGAGCTTCGGCAATCGTTGCTTCTGCCTGGGGCTCTTCAACTGGAACTGCAACCTCAGGGGCAGACACTTCAGGCGCTGCAACTTCCGGTTCTGAAATCGCGACGACCTCTGCTTCTGTTGCTTCCTCGGCTTGAACAGCTGTGGCGTCCACTTCTGAGGCGGCTACAACTTCAGCCACGGGCTCAACAGTGTCTGGCGTTTCTACCGGTGCAGGTGTTTGCGCTGCCATTACGGGTTTGGGTGAATCTTCCGTTTTGGCTGCGACAACCTCTGCTTCGGGAGCGTCCGCTACAGTGTCGACTGCGGCTTCCGTTGGCATATTTTCCTGGCCCTCGGCAGGCTTGCGGCCACGGTTGCGACGCCGACGCTGTGGTTCGCTACGCTTCATATCTGATGGGCGCTTGCGAGGTTGGCCTTCGCGTTGCTCTTGCTCTTGAGCACCTCCGGCCTTTTTGCTGTCGTTGGCCGCCTCTGGCGCTACATCCTGGTTGCGGCGCTGGCCATCTTTGTTATTGCGACGACGGTTGCGGTTGTTGCCACTCTGGCTGCGCTCTTCCTCGCTGTCCCTGCGTTTCTGTTGTTCGCCTGAACCGCCGGTGCGTGACTGGCTCTGCTGCTGGTTACGCTTATCATCCTGGCGCTCGCCCCGAGCCTGTTGACCCTGGCCGCGTCGGTTGCGATTCCGGTTGCGATTATTGCGGTTGCCCTGAGAGGATTTCTGGCCGGATTGCTTACTCTTCGGCTTGCTCTCTTCCTGTTTCGGTTGTTTCTCTTCAGCGGCACCGAAGAGTTTCCCAAAGAAACGAGCGACCAAACCAGGTTGCGACTTCTCCGCGGTACTTTTGCCCGAATGCTGCTTGCTTTTTTGCTCTGGCTTGGCAGTGGTCGACTCCTTCGCGGTCTGAGGGGAGGGCGCTTTCGGCACCACACCCTGAACAGCTGCTTCCTGCTGCGGGATAGCGGCAGTGTGAGTGTCGGAGATAGACTCTACATCAGGCTCGGCGACCTCAATTTTGTAGCTGATTTCCTGATCGCCATCGATTTCATCATCGCGTAGACGCTGTACTTCAAAGTGGGGCGTTTCCAAATTGGGATTGGGAACAACCAGCACGCGTACTTTGGCGTCGCGCTCAATTTCACCAAGTGCGGTGCGCTTTTCGTTGAGCAGGTAGGCAGCCACGTCTACGGGAACAATGGCGCGAATTTCGGCACTGCGCTCCTTGATGGCTTCCTCTTCTAACAATCGCAGAATAGATAATGCCAGCGACTTGGTGTCACGAATAGTGCCCTGCCCGGTGCAGCGTGGACAGACCTTGGCGCTGGTTTCGCCCAGTGACGGACGCAAGCGCTGCCTGGACATTTCCAGCAAGCCAAAGCGAGAGATTCGCCCAACCTGCACTCGTGCACGATCGATGTTCAGAGCATCACGCATCCGGTTTTCAACCTGGCGCTGGCTTTTTGCGGCTAACATGTCGATGAAATCAATGACAATCAGGCCGCCCATATCGCGCAAGCGCAGTTGTCTGGCAACCTCGTCCGCGGCTTCCAGGTTGGTTTTGAGGGCTGTTTCCTCAATATCCTTGCCTTTGGTCGCTCGGGCAGAGTTGATGTCGATGGAGACCAGTGCCTCTGTTGGGTCAATCACAATAGAGCCGCCGGAAGGAAGGCGTACTTCACGTTGAAATGCCGTCTCTATCTGGCTCTCTATCTGGAAGCGATTGAACATGGGGATGCTGTCTTCGTAGACACGCAGTTTGCTCTTAAATTGGGGCATAACCTGGCTGATGAAGTCATCTGCCTGTTGGTAAGCCTCGGGGGAGTCGATCAGTACCTGGTCGATATCGTCGCGCAGGTAGTCTCGAATGGCGCGAATAATGACATTGCTTTCCTGAAACAACAGAGTGGCAGGCTTGGATTCATTGTTGGCTTCGGTGATTTTCTCCCAAAGCTGCAACAGGTAGTTAAGGTCCCATTGTAATTCCTCAGAGGATCGCCCTACGCCGGCAGTGCGGATAATAACGCCCATGCCGTTGGGGATTTCCAGTGCAGAGAGGGCTTCTCGCAGTTCCGAGCGATCGTCACCATCGATGCGGCGAGAGATGCCGCCAGCGCGAGGATTGTTGGGCATCAGGACCATGTATCGGCCGGCCAGGGAGATAAACGTGGTCAGGGCCGCGCCCTTGTTGCCGCGCTCTTCCTTGTCAACCTGAACAATGATTTCAGTCCCTTCCTTAACCACGTCCTTTATCTTCATCCGGCCTTCGCCGTCCGACTTGCGATAGAAGTATTCGCGGCCAATTTCTTTAAGAGGCAGGAAACCGTGTCGGTCGGCGCCGAAGTCTACAAAAGCGGCTTCCAGGGAGGGTTCCACTCGAGTGATTTTAGCTTTGTAGATGTTTGATTTTTTCTGGACGCGGGTACGATTTTCAATGTCCAGATCGTAGAGTCGCTGGCCATCAACCAGTGCGACGCGCAACTCTTCGGGTTGAGTTGCGTTGATTAGCATTTTCTTCATGTTGCCTAAGCCTTTTTAGAGCAGGCTGGCGGGGCAGGAATCAGTGTGCAGGCCTAATGGCCTTTGGGAGAGGTCTGTTTAAACACGCTCCTTGCGTGCAGGTGCCTTATAGGCACTGGGTTTGAATGCCACTCCCGGCATCCAGGTATTCTATTTACACTACCGTCTTATCGATGGTCGTATCAGCGTCGGGTGGGGAATGAATGGTACTCGTTCCGCCTTTTTGTTAGTGTCGCAGCACCTGGGGCTATCGACAACGCTGTGTAATCTGATTCTGTGTCCCGGCAGTCTTTACTGCTCGGTTTTAGTAATCGTCGATTTTGCGGGGTATGATCGGGCATTGCCCGGCTGTTGATCCTCGCGTCGACATCCGTTGTGTGATTCTGTCTGACGGTACCTGCACATTCTTCGGCAGGCCCAAACATCGCCAGGGTGTTTGATTGTTCACCGGCACCGGTAAGTCCACGGGCGGGTTCGATCACACGCGCAGGACTATATCAGCTATTGCTGGAAAATTAAACGAATTCCGTGAGTTATGTCAGAAAGCGAACAATCCAGGCCCGTAGTACGCCACCTCACCGTGGACGAAAACTCCTCCGGCCAGCGGCTGGATAATTTCCTTACCCGCGAATTGAAGGGCGTTCCCCGGACACGCCTCTATCGCGCCTTGCGTAAGGGCGAGATCCGGGTCAATAAGGGTAGGGTTAAAGCAGATTACCGCCTGGTCACAGGAGATCTGGTTCGAATTCCTCCGCTCCGAACCCCGGCGCCATCAGATCCGCCAACCATTCCTCGCTATTGGTCCGAGCAACTCAAGCAGCGTGTTATTTATGAGGACGGTGGCCTGCTGGTGGTAGACAAACCGTCTGGGCTGGCAGTGCACGGTGGTAGTGGTCTTAATTTCGGCATGATTGAGAGTTTGCGCCAAATTCGTTCGGAGGATCGCTACCTGGAGTTAGTGCATCGACTCGACCGGGATACTTCTGGCTTAATCATGGTTGCCCGCAAGCCAGCTATCCTACGCGAACTGCATCGTCAGTTAAGAGAAGACCATGTTGATAAGCGCTACCTAGCGCTGGTGGCGGGCAAATGGCCGCGCAGTAAAGTGCGGGTGGACGCCCCCTTGCAAAAAAATGTGCTGCAGTCTGGCGAGCGTATGGTCAGGGTGGCGAAGGAGGGCAAGCGTTCAATTACTGACTTTACTGTCGTTGAGCGCTTTAAAGGTGCGACTTTGGTCGAGGCGAAACCTGTGACAGGCCGCACTCATCAAATACGGGTACACGCATTGCACGCTGGCTTCCCGCTGTTGGGAGATAGTAAATACGGCTCTCCTAAAGGGGAGGCTTTGTGTGAACAGATCGGTCTAAAGCGACTGTTTTTGCACGCCCGGGCACTGCGTTTTAAGTTGCCTGATGTGGGGCGTATGGAGCTCGAGGCGCCTCTCGATAAAGATCTTGAAATGGCATTAGATAAATTACGTAAATGGTTGTAATTAAATGATTATATTTGACTGGGATGGCACCCTATGTGACTCGGTCGCGCAGATCGTACGCTCGGTTCAGGGCGTGGCGCGCGAGATGGGCCTTCCTGTTCCCAGTGAGGCAGAGGCTGCCAATATTATTGGGCTAAGCCTGCACCGGGCGATGGAGGTGTTGTTCCCCGAAGTGCCGCCTGCCGAGCTTGAGCAGCTTATCAGCGGGTATTCCAGCCACTATGTGGCCAATGAGGAAGCGCCTCCTGCCATGTTCCCCGGTGCATTAGAAACCCTGAACGAGTTAAGAGGGCGAGGTTTTGAACTTGCCGTGGCGACAGGTAAAAGCCGCAGAGGCCTTGATAGGGTTCTGCGAGTAATGGGTATGGAGGACATGTTTGACGCGACGCGATGTGCGGATGAAACGACGTCCAAACCTGATCCCTTGATGCTCAACGAACTATTGTTAGAGAGAAGTATCTCCCCCGAGCGTGCCGTGATGATTGGCGATACTGAATATGACCTGGAAATGGCGGTTAATGCGGGAATCTCTTCGGTGGGAGTGAGTTTTGGCGTTCACAGCATTGAGCGCCTGGCAGTCCATAAGCCGGTGGCGATCGTCGACTCACTGCCACAACTGCTGGAACTACCTGAACTCGCAGGTCGGTAACCGATAATCAGCGGCGTCGTGATTCTAGTGCTCAAGAACAGGCGCTCCGGCTGCCTTCAGCAGTCTGCAGGTGGCGATCAGGGGCAGGCCGACGAGAGTGGTTGGATCATCTCCGATCATTTTCTCAAATAGAGCAATACCCAGGCCTTCGCATTTAAAGCTCCCTGCACAGTCATAGGGCTTTTCTTTTTGCAGATAGGTTTCTATTTCCAAAGATTCGAGTTCTCGAAACACCACACTGAAGCGCTCTATCAGCGTTTCGTGATAGTCGATGGACAGGTTAATAAGCGACAGGCCGGTATAGAAGTCTACCCGTTGCCCGGCACTATCGTGAAGTTGCTTGCTCGCTGCTGCATGAGAACCGGGCTTGCCAATACAGCTGCCAGAGAGGCTCGCAACCTGATCGCTGCCAATAACGAAAGCACCGGGATTAGTGCTGGCAATATCAAGGGCTTTAGCTGCGGCCAGACGCTGGGCCAGTGCCGCTGGCGACTCACCCGGATGTGCAGTTTCATCCACGTTTGGTGACTCGCAGCGAAATGGAATTTGTAGCCTTTCAAGCAATTGTCGTCGATAAGGGGATGTGGAGGCGAGAATCAGATCCATTAGTGGGCCTACTTGGTGTGAATAAGTGAGAGAACTGCTTGTATTTTATAGAATTTTTTTTGACAAAGGGGGGTTGCGTCACTATAGTGCGCGCCTATGTTGACTGAGCCCCTCCCCAACACGCTGGATGTCCGCAAGGCAGCGGCGCGCGGAGTGAGTATCAGCGGAGCGTTAAAGCCCGTCGATTTGCCCCGTTTTATGGCCTTGTTGGCCAATGACACGGGTGAGATCATGGCCGGTTTGGCGTTTTCTCGTGACGAGGAAAATCGGGCGGTAATCGCAGTAGATTTCGAGGCGAAAATCTCGGTAATTTGCCAGCGTTGCTTGCAAGCCATGCCGTTGAGCATGACCGGTGATAACAGCTTGGGCGTCGTCTTGACAGACGAACAAGCCAAGCACCTTCCTCGGCATCTAGACGCGCTGATAGTGCCGGAAGAGAGTTGTAATTTGTGGGAACTGGTAGAGGATGAGCTAATACTCGCGCTGCCTCCATTCAGTTACCACGACACAGAAGATTGTAAACAGATATTGTCCGAATATACCGGGCCGGGTCCTGAAGAGGGCGAGGGTGATCAGAAACCCAACCCCTTCGACGTACTGGCACAGTTAAAAACGGATAAGTAAATCAGGAGTTAGCCATGGCTGTTCAGAAAAGTAAGAAGACCCGCTCTCGTCGCGGCATGCGTCGTTCACACGATGCACTGTCAGGATCCACGTTGTCAGTAGACCAGACTTCCGGAGAAACCCACTTGCGCCACCATGTGAGCGCTGATGGCTTTTACCGCGGCAAGAAAGTCGTAGACACTGGCTCCGACGACTAAAAATCGGTTCAGGCGGTCATCAGTACCGTTTGTAACTTCAGCGGGGGCTATGGCCTCCGCCGCCCTGACAGCGCTTCCAATAGGAGCGCTGTCAACATTTCTACCCCTCGAAAACTCTCCCAACGCGCCCACTGTTTGCTTCGCTCTCCAATTAGTTGGTTGGCAGATCGGCAGGAATCCCTAAAATGAATGCTATAGATCATCCAGGAAGAAGCCATGTCAGAATACGCTAACGCATTTGTCTTTCCCGGCCAGGGTTCACAAAAAGTTGGGATGCTGGCTGCAGCGCATGAGCGCTTTGCCGGCGTCAGAGAAACCTACGTCGAGGCGTCAGATGCGCTCGGATATGACGTATGGGATCTGATTCAAAATGGTGAACAGGATGCACTTAACCTCACGGAGACCACGCAGCCGGTGCTGCTCTCCTCTTCAGTGGCCCTATGGCGGGCGTGGCAGGAGCAGGGAGGTGCGCAGCCTGAGGTAATGGCTGGCCATAGCCTGGGTGAGTTTACTGCGCTGGTCTGTGCAGGCTCACTGGGTTTTGCTGACGCCGTAAAACTGGTTCGAAGTCGTGGTCAGTTCATGCAGACCGCCGTGCCTGTGGGCGAGGGCGCAATGGCGGCGATCATTGGTCTGGATGACGAGGCGATTAACAATATTTGCGGGGCAAGCGAAGGGATTGTGGCTGCGGTCAATTTTAATTCTCCAGGGCAAGTGGTCATTGCCGGTCATACGGCCGCAGTAGAGAGTGCGATAACAGAGCTTAAGGACGCTGGCGCAAAGCGAGCTTTGCCACTGCCAGTGAGCGCGCCTTTCCATACCGAATTAATGAAGCCGGCAGGCGAGCAGCTGGCAGCCGCTATGGCCGACATTACCATTGTTCCCCCGCAGGTCCCTGTTATCCATAATGTTCATGCCCAGGCAGAGAGCGACCCGGAGAAGATACGCGCATTGTTGGTACAGCAGATATACAGTCCCGTGCAATGGACCCGCTGCGTGCAGGCTATCGTTGCTGCCGGGGTGACCAATGTCGTTGAGTGCGGGCCAGGTAAAGTGCTCAGTGGTTTAAATCGTAGAATTGATAAGTCGCTGTCCAGTTTTTCACTGGAGGAGCCAGACTCCTTGATGGCGGCGCGACAAGAATTGGGCTAAGCCCGCTAGATACACGGAGATAGTCGATGAATGAAGATAACAAGGTCGCGCTGGTTACAGGAGCGAGCCGAGGCATAGGTAAGGCCATTGCAGAGCAATTAGCTGCTGATGGTTACGTCGTCATTGGCACTGCCACCAGCGACGGTGGAGCAGAGAATATCAGTGCCTACCTGAAGGATTCGGGCAATGAAGGCTGCGGTATGAAGTTGGATGTTGCCGACAGCGAAAGCGTTAAAGAGGTGCTAAAGGCGATAGCCGAGCAGTACGCTGCCCCCCTGATCCTAATCAATAATGCCGGCATCACCCGCGATAACATTCTCATGCGAATGAAAGAGGATGAATGGGGCGATGTTATTGATACCAATCTCAACGCGCTTTATAGGGTAAGCAAGGCCTGCCTGCGTGGGATGACCAAAGCCCGATGGGGCCGAATTGTCAATATCACCTCGGTCGTGGGTTCCATGGGCAACATGGGCCAGAGCAACTACGCTGCGACCAAGGCTGGCGCTGAAGGCTTTTCGAGGGCCCTGGCACGTGAGCTCGGCTCCCGTTCCGTGACTGTCAACAGTATCGCGCCCGGTTTTATTGATACCGATATGACCCGCGAGTTGACCGATGACCAGCGCAACCTGATGCTGGGCCAGATTCCGCTTGGTCGACTCGGCCAGCCAGAAGAAATCGCTGCGTTGGTGGGCTTCCTTTGCAGCGACGTGGCTGGCTATATCACCGGTGAAACCCTTCATATTAACGGTGGTATGTACATGGCTTAGCTGGTTGAATAGCCCGCGACCCCCGAAGTTGAAATATAGCGTAAAAAATATTTATTACTCTTGGACAAAACAGAGTAAAATGCCGCATCAGGCCGTAAAAACGGGTTTGAAAAAGCACTAAATCTCAGGAGATACGAATAATCATGAGCAGCATTGAAGAACGCGTTAAGAAGATCGTCGCAGAACAGCTTGGCGTAAAAGAAGAAGAAGTGCAGACCGAGGCTTCTTTCGTCGAAGACCTGGGTGCGGACTCTCTAGACACTGTAGAGCTAGTAATGGCACTCGAAGAGGAATTCGAAACTGAAATCCCCGATGAGGAAGCGGAGAAGATTACCACTGTTAAGCTGGCGATCGACTATATCAACGCAAACCTCGCCTGATACACCAAGCTCTCTCGAAAAGCCGTTTCTATTTTTGATAGAGCGGCTTTTCTTTTTTATGCTACCTGTAAACCCACGATAGAGGAGATGCTAAGTTGATTGGCAGAAGAGTCGTTGTGACAGGGCTGGGTATTGTCAGCCCGGTGGGCCATACGGTCACTGAAACCTGGGGGAACATTCTTGCAGGAAAAAGTGGCGCAGCTCCCATTGACGCGTTTGATGTTTCCGCTTATAGCACCCAGTTCAGCGCCAGCGTGCGTGATTTTGATATCAGCGCATATTTGGCGCCTAAGGACGCACGCAAAATGGACGTTTTTGTCCAGTACGGCATGGCGGCCGGTATTCAGGCATTTGAAGACAGTGGCTATGAAGTTACAGAGGAGAACGCGGCGCGAATAGGCTGTGCAATAGGCTCTGGCATAGGCGGTATAGGCCAGATCGAAAAAAACACCGAAATAGTTAACAAGTCGGGTCCCCGTCGCATTTCTCCGTTTTTTGTTCCAGGCTCCATTATCAATATGATTTCGGGCAACCTGTCTGTGAAATACAATCTGCAGGGGCCAAACATTGCCGTCGTTACAGCTTGTACGACAGGAACTCACAACATCGGCCTGGGTGCGCGCATGATCGCTTTAGGTGATGCCGATGCCATGCTGGTCGGTGGTGCTGAGATGGCCACGACTCCTGTAGGGCTGGGTGGATTTGCCGCAGCCCGGGCTTTGTCCACGCGCAATGACGACCCCCAGGCGGCCTCTCGCCCCTGGGATAAAGATCGAGACGGTTTTGTCCTCGGTGATGGCGCCGGAGTGATCATGCTGGAAGAGTATGAGTCGGCGAAAGCGCGCGGCGCGACGATATATGCAGAACTGGCCGGCTTTGGCATGAGTGGCGACGCCTATCATATGACGCTGCCACCGGAAGACGGTCGAGGCGCTGCCGCGTCTATGGCCAACGCGGTTCGAGATGCCGGTGTTGCGGTCGACAAAATCAATTACATCAATGCTCACGGCACATCGACGCCTGCGGGTGACGTGGCGGAAAGCAGAGCGGTTGAAACTGTGCTCGGTTCAGCTTCGGACCAAGTGGCCGTCAGTTCAACAAAGTCAATGATCGGGCACCTGCTGGGCGCTGCTGGAGCAGTTGAAGCGATATTTTCAGTGCTGGCCATCCGGGATCAGGTTTGCCCGCCAACGATTAATCTTGACCATCCGGACGAGGGGGCCAACCTGAACTACGTGCCACATAGCGCCCAGGAACGTGAGATTCATAGTGTACTTTCCAATTCCTTCGGATTCGGCGGCACTAATGGGTCTTTGTTATTTAGCAAATTAGACTAAATGGTGGCGGGGTGAGCTCAAGTCCATTGATCTGGGTAGATGGCGAACCCGCTCAGGCGCTGCCGCTTCCCGATCGCGGCCTGGACTTCGGTGACGGCCTTTTCGAAACTTTGCTGGTGCGCCAGGGCGTGCCGCTTTTCCTGCCTCTTCATATGGAACGTCTGGCGGCGGGAGTTGACCTGCTCTCCTTTCCCGATTGTATTGACGCGGCCAAGGCTCAATTGAGTCACAGCGCTGCCAGGCTTAGTGACCTGGATTGGGCTGCCATGCGCCTCACGCTCACGCGCGGTAGTGCTCCCAGGGGCTACGCAGCGCCTCTTGAAGCGATGCCACGTATAGTCATTACAGCTGCCGGATTGGCGGCGGATAGAAGCCAACAGGCGGCACCACTGCATCTGGGTTGGGCAGACCTGCGTTGGTCAAGTCAGCCTCATTTAGCGGGAATCAAACACCTGAATCGGCTGGAACAAGTACTGGTGGCAAATCAGGCCCGGGATTCTCACTGGGACGATGCGGTTGTGCTCGATCAGCAGGGCAACGTTTGTTCGCTGTCTGCAGGGAATCTGTTTTTGCTTGAATCTGGTCGCCTCCTCACCCCCTCTTTGGAAACCTGCGGCATTGCCGGAACACGCAGGCGACTCGTGCTTGAACAACTTGCACCCGCGCTGGGTGTTGCTGTAGAGCAGGCGCACATCAGCCCCGAGCAATTATTAGAAGCTGATGCGGTTATTTGCTGCAACAGTATTCGCGGCCTGCAGGCCGTAGCGAGTCTTGGGGATAGATCGTGGACGAATTTTTCCATGTGTGAGGCCTTGCACCAACGTTACGTGGACGCCATGGCATGCTGAAGAGGGTCATAGCAGTCGTCACGATAGCAGTGGTGGTTGTACTGTTCGCATCCACCGCGAAATATTTGCAGCATCAGTGGCAGCAGCCGCTCAAGATAGACGCCGAGGGATATCACCTGGTGATTGGCTCCGGTCAAACCCTGCGTTCAGTCGTTGCCAAACTGGAGGCAGACGGTATTTACCAAAACGGCTGGATGTTGAGTCGCTACGGCCGCTGGACTGGACTTGATCAACAAATCAAACGTGGTGAGTACCTTGTTCCAACAGGTACAACCCCTGTGGCTTTGTTGCGGCTATTGCAGCAAGGAAAGGTAATTCGTTACCAAGTGACGTTGCCAGAGGGCATTACGGTGGTCAAAGCGCTGCAGATATTGGCGCAAAATGCTGAGTTGGAACATGAACTCTCAGGCGTTGACGATGAAAAGCTCAAGACGCTGACTCGCTCTCGCGCCAGTGCCGAAGGTTTATTTTTCCCTGACAGTTATCAATTCGAGCGAGGTGCTTCTGACTGGGATGTTTTATCCCGGGCACACGCCGCCATGACGGTCATCCTCGAGGAAGAATGGCAGGGCAGGGAAGAAGAGCTTCCTTATAAAAACGCCTATGAAGCACTGATAATGGCCAGTATTGTCGAACGAGAAACCGGCCAACCGGCCGAGCGGGAAGAAATCGCTGGTGTTTTTGTCAGGCGAATGAACAAAGGCATGCGCTTACAAACCGACCCGACTGTGATTTATGGGCTGGGAGAAACTTTTGATGGCAACCTTCGGCGCGAGCATCTCAGGGATGACAATAACGTTTACAACACTTATCGCCACAAGGGGTTACCCCCCACCCCGATTGCGCTGCCGGGGAGGGCTGCTATACATGCCGCACTGCACCCTAACCAGGGCGCAAGTCTGTATTTTGTAGCCAAGGGCGATGGTGGCCATTATTTTAGTGAGAGCCTTGCTGAACATCAGGCAGCCGTGCGTAAATACCAGCTTCAACGCAGACAGGACTATCGCTCCAGTCCAGCAAAACAATAAGGGAGTCAATGGAATCACGTGGATTGTTTATCACCGTTGAAGGCGGTGAAGGTGTTGGTAAGTCAACCAACATGGCTTACATGCAACAGCATTTAACAGACCTGGGGATTGACCTGCTGGTTACCCGGGAGCCTGGCGGCACCGCGCTGGGCGAAGATATTCGCGAGCTTTTGCTGCGCCCGCGACAAGAAAGCATGGCCTCCGGTGCTGAATTGTTGCTGATCTTTGCGGCGCGAGCACAACACCTTGAGCAAGTGGTTGAACCGGCTCTTGCCAACGGACGGTGGGTGCTTTGCGATCGTTTTACCGATGCCACTTACGCGTACCAGGGTGGAGGTAGAGGCTTGGCTGTGACTATGATTCGTGAGCTGGAGCAACTGGTTCAGGGAGAACTACGTCCCGATTACACATTGCTGCTGGATGCGCCGGTAGCGGTAGGCATGTCCCGAGCCCGGGAGCGGGGAGAACTGGATCGTTTCGAATTGGAGCAGACTGCTTTTTTTGAACGTGTCCGTGCATCCTACCTGCAACTAGCCAGCGAAAGCAGTGGGCGCTACCGAGTGGTTGATGCCTCAAAAGAGCTGGTAGAGGTTGAACAACAGTTGCAGGAAATCTGTGCGGAACTTGCCACTTGCTGGGGGGTGCGGCGCCGGTGATGGAGCTTAGCGGCTTGCCTGCAATCAGTGCCCCTTTGCCCTGGCAGGGAACGACATGGGCGCGTTTTAATCAGCAGTTGGCTGACGGCAATCTGCCCCATGCTCTGGTGCTTGCAGGTCTGCCAGGCAGTGGCAAATCCAGGCTTGCTCTCGCCCTGGCGCGCTTACTGCTTTGTCACGCTCCCAATGGGGGGTTGAATTGCGGCAAGTGTCATTCCTGTGAAATGAGCGCTGCAGGAAGTCATGGCGATTTTCGCTGGCTGCAGCCGGAGGAAAAAAGCCGGGCAATAAAAATTGATCAGGTAAGGGAAGTCGTTACTTTCACCACTAAAACTGCAAGCTTTGGTGACCGCAAGATTGTCGTTCTGGCTCCAGCGGATGCGATGAATACTAACGCGGCAAATGGTTTGCTCAAGTCATTAGAAGAGCCTTCCCCCGGAACATTCCTGATACTGGTGTGTGACCAATTACACGGATTGCCTGCAACTGTTCGCTCACGGTGTCAACTCATCAAGGTGCCAGCGCCGAGCCTAGATAGCAGCAGGGCTTGGTTGGACCAGGCCACTGGCGACAGCGATGAGAGTGCGCGTCTGCTGGACCTGGCTGACGGAATGCCGATGCTGGCTGAGGCTATGTACCAGCGTGCAGACGGAGAAAAGCTGATTGCGATAAGGGCGGCTTGTCGTGGTTTGGCAGCAGGCAAGCTTAGTGCTAACCAGGCAGCGACTATGCTGGCAGAGGCGCCGATGGACGAGGCGCTTGAGCAAATGGCGAGAACGGCGCGTGGCTCAATCAAGGCGCTGGACAAAGAAAATCTCAACGGCCAGACGGGGCGTTGCTTATACGAGTTTTTGGATGAAGTCGGTAAAATTCAGCGGGCCGTTCGGGGCGGGGCAAACCCTAACCGGCAGTTGCTGACAGAAGTTTTATTGGAAAAGCTGCAATCCGTGTTGGGCCGGCCTCTCGCGGGTGGTAGTATCGGGCCATAATCAGGGGAATTTGGGCTATGAACGACACCAGGCAAAACAGCCGCAACGGTATATTGTCACTGACTATCAAAGACAAAGCCGTGCTGTACTCTGCCTACATGCCATTTTTAGAAAACGGCGGCCTTTTCGTGCCTACCAATAAAGCGTACGCGCTTGGCGACGAAGTCTTTATGTTGCTGACCTTGATGGACGAGGCAGAGAAAGTCCCCATTGCCGGCAAAGTCGTTTGGGTGACACCAAGGGGTGCGCAGGGAAATCGTACAGCAGGTATTGGCGTCCAGTTCAGCGAGCAAGATGCGGCGGCCAACGCTAAGATTGAAAATCACCTGGCGGGTTCGCTAAGCTCTGATCGCCCAACCCATACCATGTAGCACTCTTAAGTTAATTTCTTGAAATACTCTTTAAGCCTTTGTTATATAGTATTTAAAGATAAAAAAATGGGTCCCGAAAGGGACCCAATAAGACCATTAGGAGTGAAACATAAAGGAATTACTTCCTTTAACGAAGCATTGGATATGCTCCCGTAACCGCCCGACTAAACTAGGGGATAGGCAGTCACATATCTAGTATCGCTCAAATCCGGTAATTTTCCACAGCAGAATGACTCGTTTTTAACATATTTGGGAATAACCATAGTCATTTTAATTATGGCTAGTTATAGATCACAGGAGCGCGGGGCCCTTGTCCAATTCTTCACAAACCACCTTAACGGTGACCCGTCTCGCCGGTGAACCCGCTGCGGTGCTTAGTCGGTGGTTGGAAGACGCGCCAGCCGAAGCCATCCTGCTAGTCGATTTCGAGTTGCAGCAGTGGTGGCTGGAAGACAGCGCGGCCCTGCCATTGCAGGCGATCTACTGCCGCAGCGGTGAGAGGCTGCTGTGTTCTGTCACCGATAAAACACCAGCGCCGCCCGAGGTCGCTGCATGCAGTCAATTTTGCGAGTGGGCCACTCTCAACCAGTTTGCGGTCTTTGAGTCGGGGCGGGCACTGGGCCTGGAACCTGCTTGTATTCCCAAGCCCTGGGGTCAAGAGATCTGGTTTACCGGTGTGGAAGAGCGGGGCGTCTGTTGTTTCACCGACGGTCAGTACAGTTGCCCGATCCCTTGGGTGCAGGCTGCAGCGCCGGGTGCATTCGCAGGGTCTCCTGCTGAGCCGCTGGTGTTGCTGAAAATCCTGGATCCAGTGGCTCAGGAAGTGATTGGAGATTTATACTTTGAACTGCATGAAGAGAAGCGTGAAGTCTATGTAGTGACGCATATCGATTCGGAGGCCTGGCCTGACGGCATCGGAGGTATTCGTTATGGCTTCGACCTCGATCGTTTGGCCGAGTCTGACGGTGACGAGGCTTTTCGGCGCGATTACCTTGCGGCCGTTCAAGACTATGAACAGGTGAGGCGGCAGATTGATGGGCTGCCTGAGGGGCAGACCGCACCTTCTGAACTTGAAGAGCAAGAGCAGTTGTGTCGCCAGGTCATGAATGATTTCACCAATATGCGTCCCCTGCAGGTTGGTGATGTTGTAGTGGTTCCCTTGCTCATGCCTCACTCCCTGCAGCACGGCGTGCGAACCATTGAATTCCAAACTCCGGTTTATGAGCGTCAGATTCTGTCTTTTGCGCAAAAAGTGCTCACTCAGGGCCACTGGGATACCGTCGCTGCCGTGCGGCAAATGCGGTTAACTTCGCAGGAAGATAAAGCGTTTCAGCTGCTGCAGTCAGAGACCGGAATCACCGTTGAGCGTATTGTGGACTTTCCTGACTTTGAGGTTCGCAGGGTGACTATTTCTGCTGGTGGCTCGATGGCTTTGGATGCCGCGCCCTGTTATCAGTTGCTCATGCTCATAGAGGGGTGCATGACACTCGATGGCTTGCGCCTGGAGGCTGAAGAAGCGGCGTTTTTACCACGCGGAAGGCCCTTTCGGCTGTGCTCATCCGATCCCATGCAGCCTCTGGTTTTATTATTGGCATTACCTCGTCGTTGAGCAGTTGAACCACGCTGTCCTTTGTGGCAGAATCTGCGCCCTTATGGAACCTCCAAGCACGGCTTGCAGGGCTTATATACTCCCAAACAATCAATTGGTTAGGTGTAAAAAGCTCCAGCGAATTCTAGCTACTGGGCACGAGGGAACATACATGCGGGAGTGGCGAAATTGGTATACGCGCTGGTTTTAGGTACCAGTGCCGCAAGGCGTGAGAGTTCGAGTCTCTCCTTCCGCACCATATTCTGAGCGGTTTCGATGTCCCATCGATCCGACAAAAAGCAAAGTGCAGCACCGAGGGTGTTGCACACCCGGTTATTGATGAGGAATTACCATGCAGGTTTCTATTGAGACGACTTCTGGACTGGAGCGTCGCTTGACCGTTGGCGTACCCGCTGCACGAGTTGATGGTGCAGTTGACGACCGACTGAAAAAGGCTACAAAGGATGTTCGCATCCCCGGCTTCCGTCCCGGCAAGGTGCCCATGAAGATAATGCGCCAGCGCTTCGGCCCGGGCGTACGTCAGGAAGTTCTGGGCGAGGTTATGAGTCAGTCGTTCCAGGAGGCAGTCATTCAGGAAAAGCTCCGTCCCGCTGGTCAACCCAGCATCGAGCCCAAGTCTCTGGACGCCGGCAAAGACCTGGAATACGTCGCGACGTTTGAGGTGTTTCCTGACGTTGAAGTCACTGAAATGGTGGAGTTCAATGTTGAAAAACCAGTCGCTGAAGTGACTGAAGAAGACGTCGATAACATTATCGAAGTGTTCCGCAAGCAGCAGGGCAACTGGAATGCTGTAGAGCGCGCTGCGATTGATGGCGACAAGGTTAATATTGATTTTGCTGGCACGCGAGAGGGTGAAGCGTTTGAAGGTGGAAGTGCTGAGGGTTCTGAGCTTGAATTGGGTTCAGGGCGCATGATTCCTGGCTTCGAAGACGGTGTTGTTGGTGCCAAAGCTGGCGAAGAAGTAACGCTCGCGTTGACGTTTCCGGAAGACTACCAAAGCGAGGACCTGCAGGGCGCAGCGGTCGAGTTTAAAGTGACCGTGAATGCCGTTGAAGAGATGGTACCCGCAGAGCTGAATGAAGAGCTGTTCTCGCAGTATGGCGTTGAAGAAGGCGGTGAAGAGCAGTTTCGTAAGGAAGTTGCAGAGAACATGGCTCGCGAGTTAAAGAATGCGATCGACGCCAAAGTGAAACAGCAGGTCATGGATGCCGTTGTAGATGCCCATGAAGGTGTGGAAATTCCTCGCGCGCTCATCGCTCAGGAAGTGGATGCCCTGCGCAACCAGATGTTCCAGCAATTTGGTGGCGCCGGCGGTCAAGACATGGACCTTAAATCGCTGCTGCCTGATGACATGTTTACTGAAAACGCTCAGAAGCGGGTCAAGCTGGGATTAGTTCTTGCTGAGTTGATTGGCAAGTTCGAACTGCAAGCGGACGGCGACAAAGTACGCTCCACCATTGAGGAAATGGCTTCTACTTATCAGGAGCCGGAAGAGGTCGTTAACTGGTACTACTCCAATCAAGACCAGCTTGCGTCCGTAGAATCTAAGGTTCTTGAGGACCAGGTGGTTGAAAAACTCCTCGAGAGTGCCAAGATAGCAGAGAAGGAGTGCAGTTATCAGGAGGCAATCGCCCCTGCAGGTCAGGAAGAAGCCTGATAGTGCCACTCCCGATGGCGGCGTACAGCGCGTCGCCAATAAACGCATAATCATTATTTAGGGACTGTACGCTATGCCATATCAGCCAGACGGGCGCAATTCTCAAACCATTGACAACCTTGGCCTTGTGCCTATGGTCGTGGAGCAAACCTCTCGAGGGGAGCGTTCCTACGATATCTACTCTCGACTGCTGAAAGAGCGCGTGATCTTCGTTGTAGGCCAGGTTGAAGATCATATGGCCAACCTGATCGTGGCCCAGCTGCTGTTTCTTGAGTCGGAGAATCCTGACAAGGATATCCATCTGTACATCAACTCACCCGGCGGCAGTGTCACTGCTGGTTTGTCTATCTACGACACAATGCAGTTTATCAAGCCGGATGTGAGCACTATGTGTCTTGGCCAGGCTGCGTCTATGGGTGCATTCCTGCTGTGTGGCGGCGCCAAGGGTAAGCGTTATTGTCTACCCAATGCGCGCACCATGATTCACCAACCCTCGGGTGGGGCGCAGGGCCAGGCTACTGATATCGAAATTCAAGCCAAGGAAATTCTGATCATTCGCGAGAAGCTTAACCAGTTAATGGCTGAGCACACCGGACAGCCCCTCGAAGTCATCGAGCGGGACACTGAGCGCGATCGTTTCATGAATGCCGAGGAGAGCACGGCTTATGGTTTGGTGGACGAAGTTGTGACAAGCAGGGGCGGTGCCGGGCAATAGCCTGACTAATCCTGCTTTTCGCTTCCTCTGGGACTTGCAAAACACCGGAAAAAACATCATCTTAGGGTCTACGATGATGCCAATTCAGCTAATTTTGCGTAAGGCGGCTTAATGAGTGACGAAACCACCAATTCCGGCGACGACGGCGGTAAGCTGTTGTACTGCTCCTTCTGTGGCAAAAGCCAGCATGAAGTGCGCAAACTGATCGCTGGTCCCTCGGTGTTTATTTGCGATGAATGTGTCGACTTGTGTAATGACATTATTCGCGAAGAGGTGCAGGAGAGCGCGGGCGACACCCCTCAGGACCACCTCCCGGTACCTCAGGAAATCAACGGCATACTCGATGAGTATGTGATCGGTCAGAAAAGAGCCAAAAAGGTATTGTCAGTGGCGGTGTATAACCACTACAAACGCCTGCGTCACGCCCAGAGCCAGACCCGTGGGGAAGAGGTGGAATTGGGCAAAAGTAACATCCTGCTGGTCGGCCCGACCGGGTCCGGTAAAACGCTGCTGGCCGAAACGCTCGCCCGTCTGCTGGATGTGCCATTTACGATCGCTGACGCCACCACCCTCACTGAGGCTGGGTACGTGGGCGAGGACGTGGAAAATATCATTCAGAAACTGTTGCAGAAGTGCGACTACGATGTAGAGAAGGCCCAGGTGGGCATCGTTTACATTGACGAAATTGACAAGATATCTCGCAAGTCAGACAACCCCTCCATCACCCGAGATGTTTCGGGAGAGGGAGTTCAACAAGCCCTATTGAAGCTTATTGAAGGTACTGTGGCCTCCGTGCCTCCTCAGGGCGGGCGAAAGCACCCCCAGCAAGAGTTCCTGCAAGTTGATACATCCAATATCCTGTTTATCTGCGGCGGTGCATTTGCCGGCCTGGACAAGGTGATTCGCAACCGTTCAGAAAAAGGCGGCATCGGCTTTGGTGCCGAGGTCAAGAGCAAGGACGAGACCAGCAACATAGGCGAGCTTCTGTTCGAACTCGAGCCAGAGGATTTGGTGCAGTATGGTCTGATCCCAGAGTTTGTCGGGCGTCTGCCCGTCATTGCGACGCTTGAAGAGCTGGATGCAGAAGCGCTGGTACAGATTCTTACAGAGCCTAAAAACTCGCTGACCAAGCAATACAGCAAGTTGTTTGAGATGGAAGGAGTGGAAGTCGACTTCAGGGAAGACGGTCTGCACGCTGTGGCTGAAAAAGCCATGGAACGAAAAACCGGTGCTCGCGGTTTGCGATCTATTCTCGAAGGCATACTGCTGGACTCCATGTACAACATTCCCTCGCGGGATGATGTGAGTAAAGTGGTTATCGATGAGTCAGTCATTCGGGGCGATTCCGAACCCCTGCTGGTTTATCAGAGCAGTGAACCTGCGGTTCGCACCGCCTCCACTGAAGAATAGGTAGTTCGCGTCCACTTCTGGTGGGCGCAGGTTTATCTGCCAGGGCGAGCCCCTGGCGGTTGTATTTCAGGTAACAAACCCCATTACTGTTATACAACGTTTGTTTTTCCGCCCAACCCGGAGATTATTATGGGTTCATCCTCTGTTATTGAGCTTCCTCTGCTGCCATTACGCGATGTGGTTGTCTATCCACACATGGTGCTGCCCCTGTTCGTGGGGAGGGAAAAGTCTATCGAGGCATTAGAGGATGCCATGGCTAACGATAAGCAGGTGCTACTGGCGGCTCAGCGCAATGCGTCTGATGATGACCCGGGTGCAGATGACATCTATCAGGTAGGAACTGTTTCTAATATTTTGCAGCTACTGAAGCTGCCAGATGGCACGATTAAAGTACTGGTTGAAGGCGGTTTTCGCGCTGCGGTCGATGCAGTAGATGACGAGGGTGAATTTGCCGTAGCCAGCGTACGCGAGATTGTCAGTGATGATATTCCCGAAGGTGAGGTTGAGGGCTTGCTTCGCTCCACCAACAGCCAGTTTGAGAAATACGTTAATCTGAGCAAAAAAGTGCCGGCGGAAGTACTTACCTCCCTGACCGGCATTGACGAACCAGGTCGTTTGGCTGACACCATTGCAGCGCACATGAGCGTAGACCTGGAAGAAAAGCAGCGCATCCTTGAAATTTCCAGTATTCGCAGCCGTCTAGAGCACCTGATGGGATTGATGGAGGCGGAAATCGACCTTTTTCAGGTGGAAAAGCGCATCCGTGGTCGCGTCAAAAAACAGATGGAGAAAAGCCAGCGCGAGTACTACCTCAATGAGCAAATGAAGGCTATCCAGCGAGAGCTGGGCGAAATGGACGAGGCTCCCAATGAGCTCGATGAGCTGCAAACGCGCATTGAAGACGCCAAGATGCCTTCCGAAGCCAAAGAAAAGGCTGAGGCAGAGTTGGGCAAGTTAAAAATGATGTCACCGATGTCCGCAGAGGCCTCAGTCGTTCGCAGCTACATTGATTGGATGGTTAGCGTACCCTGGACCAAGCGCAGCAAGGTCAAGCATGATCTTAAACGCGCCACTCGCATTCTTGATGAAGATCACTATGGCCTGGATGAGGTCAAAGACCGCATCGTCGAATACCTTGCGGTGCAGAAGAGGGTGCGCAAAGTGAAGGGGCCGGTTCTGTGCCTGGTAGGCCCTCCTGGTGTAGGCAAGACATCGCTCGGTGAATCGATTGCCCGCTCTACTAATCGTAAGTTTGTGCGCATGGCTTTGGGTGGCGTGCGAGACGAGGCTGAAATCCGCGGTCATCGCCGCACCTATATCGGTTCTATGCCTGGCAAGTTGTTGCAGAAAATGTCCAAAGCGGGGGTCAAAAATCCTCTATTTTTGTTGGATGAAATCGACAAAATGGGTATGGACCATCGCGGTGATCCAGCTTCGGCGATGCTTGAGGTGCTGGACCCTGAGCAAAATCACGCGTTTAACGATCACTACCTGGAGGTGGACTACGACCTCTCCGACGTGATGTTTGTGTGTACCTCCAACACCATGAATATACCGGGACCGCTGCTCGACAGAATGGAAGTGATTCGGATCCCGGGTTATACCGAAGACGAAAAGCTCAATATTGCCGAGCGCTACCTGATTCCCAAGCAAATTAAGCTCAACGGCCTGAAGAAGGACGAACTGTTCATTGCAGAAGACGCAGTCACTGACATTATTCGCTATTACACGCGGGAGGCCGGTGTGCGTGCTCTGGAACGTGAAGTTGCCAAGGTTTGTCGCAAGATGGTAAAGGCGATTACGCTTGAGGAGAGAGAGGGCGGCAGCACGGTCAATGCAGAGATGCTCAGTGACCTGCTGGGGGTTCGTAAGCATAACTACGGCATTGCTGAAGAAGAAAACAAGATTGGCCAAGTCACCGGGCTTGCTTGGACATCGGTGGGTGGTGAGCTGCTGACGATTGAGGCTGTGGCGGTCGCCGGTAAGGGGCGCCACGTCAAAACCGGCTCTCTGGGCGATGTCATGCAGGAGTCGATTCAGGCTGCTACAACCGTTGTTCGCAGTCGTTCCCAGATGTTGGGTATTCCAGCAAACTATCACGAGAAGCACGACGTTCACATCCACGTACCCGAAGGTGCTACGCCTAAAGATGGTCCAAGTGCGGGTGTTGCCATGTGCACAGCGCTGGTCTCCGTGCTCACTGAAATTCCAGTGCGCGCAGACGTTGCGATGACCGGCGAAATCACGTTGCGAGGTGAGGTTTTACCTATTGGCGGGCTGAAGGAGAAATTGCTGGCTGCTCGCCGTGGCGGGATTAAAACAGTCATCATTCCCAAGGAAAATGAACGCGACCTGAAAGAGATTCCGGACAATATCAAGGAGCACCTCAATATTCGTCCCGTTAAGTGGATTGACGAGGTGCTTTCAATCGCCCTGGAATCTATGCCAGAGCCGCTGAGCGACGAAGACTACATGGCAAGCTCCATCTCTGGAGGCCCGGAAGGGGCCGAAGAGGAAAAAAATCGCATAAATACGCATTAACAGGCGGGTTCGTTGTTGACCGGGATTCCCGCTCTGTTATACAGTCTTTGCGTCTGCCAGAGTTGCTCAAACGCTGTTGCAACAAGGCTTGCAGCCTATCTTGCATGAAAATAGACAAATGAACTGTTAGCCCACCCCCGGGCCGAAAGATAACTTATTAAGCTGACCACTATTCCAAGGGGATAACTGTGAACAAAACTGAACTGATTGATGCAATCGCCGCTGCCGCGGACCTGTCCAAGGCCGACGCTGGCCGTGCTCTGGACGCAGTCGTCGACAGCGTGACCGATGCCTTAAAGAAGGGCGACCAGGTTTCTCTGGTTGGCTTTGGTACATTCTCTGTGAAGCACCGCAGTGCCCGCACAGGACGCAACCCACAAACTGGCGCCGCCATCGAAATCAAGGCGTCTGAAGTGCCTAGCTTCAAGGCCGGAAAAGCACTCAAGGACGCCGTTAACTCCTAAGGCATCCCTCATCCGTTGCGACTGACTGCTATGTCACGACGGTGAGACCTTGAACGCATAGAAAGGCGCACTTATCAGGTGCGCTTTTTTTTTAAGAGTCGAGAGAACAACCCATGCTCCAAGACATACGCAAAAATAGCCAGGGCACCTTGGCCAAGATCATCGTCGGTATCATTGTCGTCGCTTTCGCCGGCTTTGGTATTGAATCTATCCTGTTGGGCGGCGGCGGCAGTGCCGTGGCCGAAGTGAATGGTGAAGAAATCACCCCGCAGGAACTACAACAGGCCGTAAACAACCAAAAGCGTCAGCTGATTTCAATGATGGGAGAAAACCTGGATCCGGCAATGCTGGATGATCAGTTACTGTCCCAGCAAGCAATGCAGACGCTGATCTCGCGCAAGTTGCTGGTGCAGTCCGCAGACGATATGGGTCTAACTGTTTCTGACACGCAGGTAGGTGCGTTGATTGGCAGTATGGAGCAATTTCAGCTGGATGGTCAGTTCTCCCCGGAGCTGTATCGTGCAAGGCTCGGGGAGGCAGGCTTTACCCCTCTATTGTTCAAGACGACGCTGACTGACGATATCAAGGTGGGTCAGGTGCGCAGCGGACTCGCTGGCAGTGAATTTGCGACTCCCGGCGAACTTGAGTTAAATGCGCGCATTGTGGGTGAGCAGCGCGACCTGCGTTACATCACAATTCCACTGGAAACTCATGCCAGCGAAGCGGTTATCAGCGACCCACAGATCCAGCAGTATTATGCTGACAACTCTGACAGTTTCCTTTCTGAAGAGGCTGTTGAACTGGATTACATTGAACTGCGCAGCGACAGCTTTCGTGAAGCTGTGGAAGAGCAGATGATTGTTGATGCCTATGAGCAGGAAATTGCCAATAGTCAGTACCAAACAGAGAATCGCGTTTCTCACATCCTTTTTGAGCAGGGCGGTGATGAAAGTGATTCGTCCTACCAGGAGCGACTCTCAGACGCTCAGTCCAGGCTTGCTGCAGGTGAAGCGTTTGCTGCGGTCGCGCAGGAGCTTTCCGATGATATCGGTTCGGCTTCTTCAGGAGGTGACCTGGGCTTTACCAGCGGCGATGCTTTCCCAGCAGAGATGGAAGAGGCCATCGCAGAGCTTGAGTTAAACGGGATATCGACGCCGGTGGTGACCGATGCCGGAACGCACATTATTTTACTGACCGAGCGCCGCAGTGGCGAAGCGCCTCCGCTGGAAGAGTTGCGCGCTGGCCTGGAAGAGCAGTTGGCCATGTCTGAGGCAAGAGTTGAGCTGTTGCGGATGGTTGAGACGCTAAAAGATCTGGCTTTTAATGCAGAGAGCCTCGCTGATCCGGCCACTGAACTTTCCTTGCAAATAGGGCAAACCGAGAAGATCAGTAGAGACCAGAAAGACGGTTTGTTTGCAAACGCCAACCTCATCGCTGCTGCATTTTCTGACGACGTGCTCAATGCCGGTCACAACAGTGATGTCATTGAGCTGGATCAGGACCACTGGGTAGTCCTGAGTGTTAGAGCGCATCATCCGGCAGAGGTGATGCCGCTGGAGGACGTTCAGGGAGTTATCGTCGCGCAGTTGACTGACGAGCGCGCCAGGGCCGCGGTCGACGCAGCTGCGGTGCAGGCGACGAGCAGCTTGCGAGCTGGAGAGCAGGTTGAAGCCTATGCTACAAGTGCGGGGTACCAGTGGCAGGTCGAATTGGCGGCGGATCGTCGCAACACGATGGTGCCAGCCGACATACTGCAGAGCGCGTTTCAATTAGCGGCGCCCGCTGAGGGAAGTTCAGTTATTGATTACGTTCTTAGCGCCAACGGCGACGCGCTGGTTTATGAAGTGACCAGGGTTAGCCCGGGAGAGCTCGCGAGCTTGCCGGAGTCTGATCGCGCTGGTTTGGAACAAATTGTGGGTGGCGAGTACGGCCAGCTGATCGACAATGAATACAGGCAAGGTCTACAAGACTCCGCTGATATCAGCGTATTGTAATCAAGGAAACTATACAGACATGGCCAAGCAGGTACTGACACTAAACCAGATTTCACTCAAGGGGCTGGAGCGACTGCCGCGGGATAGCTACGAGATCGCCAGCGAGTTTTCCCACCCGGATGCAATTTTGTTGCGTAGTCATAAGCTGCAGGCACAGGATATCGCCGACTCGGTATTAGCCATTGGCCGAGCAGGCGCTGGCGTTAATAACATTCCGGTCGCTGAATGCAGCCAGCGTGGTATTCCGGTCTTCAATTCACCGGGCGCCAACGCCAATGCAGTAAAAGAGTTGGTGGCTGCGGGTCTGCTGCTCGGCTCTCGCGGAATCGTCGAGGGAATTCAGTACGTTGATACCTTGTCAGCAATGGCTGATAAGACCGAGATGAACAAGACTCTCGAAGCGCAAAAAAAGCAGTTCAAAGGAAGTGAGTTGGAGGGTAAAACGCTAGGCGTTGTCGGTCTTGGTGCTATTGGCTCAATGGTTGCTGAAATGGCGCTGACGATGGGAATGGACGTGGTCGGTTACGACCCAGCGCTTTCTGTTGAAGCTGCGTGGCGGCTTTCGAGTCAGGTGCGCAAGGCGGACACCCTGTCAGCGCTGTTTGGGCGCTGTGATTTCATTACCCTGCATCTACCTGTACTGGATTCCACACGTGGGCTTATCAACGCTGAGCTTCTCTCGTCAACGCGGGAGGGAACCTGTCTGCTGAACTTCGCCCGCCAGGAAATCGTCGATGAAGAAGCTTTGGTGCAGGCGCTTGATGGTGACAAATTGCGCAAATACATCGCCGACTTCCCGTCACCGGCGCTTATTGGTCGAGATAATGTGATTCTGATGCCACATATTGGCGCTAGTACCGACGAGGCAGAGGATAATTGCGCCATCATGGCGGCGAATCAGCTCAAGGATTTTCTCGAAAACGGCAACATTCGCAATTCAGTTAATTTCCCCAACTTGTCTTTGGAACGTGTTTCCGGTTGTCGTTTGTCGGTTACTAACGAAAACGTTCCCAAGATTCTTGGCAGTGTGCTGTCTATCCTGGCGGATGAAAATATTAATGTCATCGATATGCTCAATAAAAGCCGTAATGATATCGCCTACAACCTTATTGATGTAGTGGGCCATACTTCAGACGAAGTTCTGGATAAAATGCGAGCGCTGGAAGGCGTTGTTAATGTACGCATGATTGGTGACTGCGCCTGACTCCGGGCGCCTCTGAGCGACACAGAGATGGCAGATGATTTAGAGGCTATCAGCCAGCAGGTCGAGGGAAGTCGCGATTTCGACTTTCCTCCTTTGCACCTCTGGCAGCCGGAATTTTCCGGGGATATAGACATTCGTATTGCTCGCGACGGCGCCTGGTTTCATGACGGAGAGCCTATTCGCAGGGAGTCCCTCCGTAATCTGTTTGCCAGTATTTTGCGACGAGAAGAAGACGGTGAATACTATCTTGTTACGCCTGCCGAAAAGTGGCGAATACAGGTAGAACTGCATCCGTTAATCGTGACGGACGCGGAGATTGGCGACGGCGATCTACAGTTAACGTTAAATACCGGAAAAGTGATTACGCTTGGCGATGAATATCAGTTATTTGTCGACCCGTCCGTCGATAATGTCGCAGCAGTCACGCTCTGGCATGGTCTGACTGCCCTGTTTTCTCGTGGCGCCTGGTATCGTCTGGCAGCCTGTGCCGATGACAACGGACTGGTGTCTGCCGGCGCATTTTCCTTCCAGCTCACTTAGGTTCTTGACTCATTGGAGTCAGCCCGGCAGCTCAATAAAAAAAGGCGAACCTTAGCTCGCCTTAGATCATTGCAGTCCCCTGGTTTTAACGCCAGAGCATGGAGCGCTACATGTTGGGGTAGTTGGGCCCACCAAAACCTTCAGGTGTTACCCACACAATATTCTGCGAAGGATCTTTAATATCGCACGTCTTGCAGTGCACGCAGTTCTGGCCATTGATTTGAAAACGCTTGCCTGCGTCGTCTTCAACTATTTCGTAAACGCCTGCCGGGCAATAGCGCTGTGCTGGCTCGTCCCACGTGGGCAGGTTTACATTGATCGGAACTTCGGGGTCTATCAATGTGAGGTGACAGGGTTGGTCTTCTTCATGGTTGGTGTTGGAGAGGAAAACCGAAGACAAACGGTCAAAACTGATAGTGCTATCAGGCTTCGGGTAGTCAATTTTCTTTGACTCTGCAGCGGGTTTCATCGTGGCGTAGTCGGGCTTGTCATCATTGAGCGTAAAGGGCAGTTTGCCACCAAACACGTTTTGGTCCAGCCACACCATGGCGGAGCCGATCAGGAAGCCAAACTTATGCATGAAGCCGGAGAAGTTGCGAGTGGTGTAGAGCTCCTCATAGGCCCAGGAGGCCTCGAAACTTTCGGCAAAGCTATCGAGGTCGGCTTTGCGGTCTTCGCCCTGGAGGATTGCGTCTACCACCGACTCTGCCGCAATCATGCCGCTTTTCATCGCCGTATGGTTACCTTTGATTTTCACTGAGTTGAGCGTGCCTGCGTCGCAGCCAATAATCAGGCCACCGGGGAAGTGCATTTTGGGCAGTGAGTTGTACCCGCCCTTGGTGATCGCGCGCGCACCATAAGTCAGGCGACTGCCGCCTTCCAGTAACTTGCTCACGCTAGGGTGATGTTTCCAGCGCTGGAATTCTTCAAACGGACTCAGGTGCGGGTTTGAGTAGTTGAGGTCGGTAATTAGCCCCAGATACACCTGGTTGTTTTCAGCGTGGTACAAAAAGCCGCCGCCCGTTGCGCTATTTTCTGACAGGGGCCAACCGAGACCATGTTCTACGGTACCCTCATCGTGCTTGGAGGGATCAATTTCCCAGATTTCCTTGATCCCGAGTCCGTAGTGTTGGGGATCTTTGCCTGCGTCCAGTGCGAACTTCTGTATTAGTTGCTTGCCCAGGTGGCCACGACAGCCTTCTGCAAACAAGGTGTATTTTGCATGTAGCTCCATGCCTGGCATGTAACTGTCTTTGTGCTCTCCAGACTCACTGATCCCCATATCGCCTGTAGCGATGCCCTTGACGCTGCCATCTTCATTGAACAGCACCTCAGCGGCGGCAAAACCAGGATAAACCTCTACGCCCAGCGCTTCAGCTTGTTCTGCCAGCCAGCGGCAGACGTTGCCCATAGAGACGATGTAGTTGCCTTCGTTATGCGTAGGCTTGGGAATAAGAAAATTCGGCAGAGTAATGGCGCCGGTAGCACTGGTATAAAAGTAGAACTTGTCACCTTTGACTTTGGTATTTAGTGGAGCGCCCATCTCTTCCCAATTGGGGAATAGCTCGTTCAGGGCGCGTGGTTCCAGAACAGCGCCTGACAGAGTGTGCGCTCCGACCTCAGAGCCCTTTTCTACCACGCATACCGTGATTTCCTGCTCTTTTTCCTGAGCCAGTTGCATGACGCGACAGGCAGCGGACAGGCCCGCAGGGCCTGCGCCAACGATCACAACGTCAAATTCCATAGATTCGCGTTCCACAGCGGTGTCCTCTCTCGTAGCGGGCTATCATCAGGGCCTGTGCCCTATAGCGCTTTTACTTGTGTGCACTGTAGCCCGGTAAGGCCTGGATCAGTGCTTCCAAAAAAGGTCGCAAGTATATAATTTTGATGGATAAAAGGCCATCACAGGGATGAATGATGGATATCCTTGATCTGTCTCATTTGGAGCATTTTCATGTCGCGAATGGCTATTGACCCGGAGGTACAATGTGGGCAACATAGCTCGCCGAATTAGCACGTACCGGGGGATGTATTGATCACTCCGGCACCGTAAACCCACCCCTACTGAACTAATGGAGATTCCATGAAGGTTCTTGTTGCTGTTAAGCGCGTCGTTGATTACAACGTCAAAGTTCGCGCCAAAGCCGATGGTAGTGATGTTGACCTTAATAACGTCAAGATGGCTATTAACCCCTTTTGTGAAATTGCAGTTGAAGAGGCCGTGCGCCTTAAAGAAGCAGGCATAGCGACTGAAGTTATTGCCGTTTCCGTTGGCGATAAGCCCTGCCAGGAGCAGATTCGCACTGCGCTGGCGCTGGGTGCCGATCGTGGCATACAGGTAGAAACCGAGGGCGCCGTAGAGCCTCTGGTTATTGCCAAATTGCTCAAGGGCGTTGTCGTTAAAGAAGAGCCGCAGCTGGTTATTCTTGGTAAGCAGTCCATTGACGGCGATAACAATCAGACCGGACAAATGTTGGGCGCTCTAGCCGGCATGCCTCAGGGTACTTTTGCTTCAGAAATTGTGATTGATGGCGACAAAATGAATGTCACCCGTGAGGTAGATGGGGGTCTGCAAACTCTGTCTCTGAACCTGCCAGCAATTGTGACCACTGACCTGAGACTAAATGAACCGCGCTATGCTTCCTTGCCCAATATCATGAAGGCAAAGAAGAAGCCGCTGGATGTTTTCACACCCGCTGATCTGGGTGTTGAAGTTACTTCCCACTTGACCCAGGTAGGCGTCGAGCCACCAGCCGAGCGTCAGGCGGGTATCAAAGTTGAAGATGTAGATCAGTTGATCGATAAACTGAAGAACGAGGCGAAGGTGATCTCATGAGTACTCTGGTAATTGCAGAACATGACAATGGCTCTCTGAAGAGTGCCACCCTTAACGCGGTGACCGCAGCCCAGGCTATGGGCGCCGACATCGACATTCTGATCGCAGGTGCAGGTTGCGATGGTGCAGCCCAGGCAGCAGCCTCTGTCGCCGGCGTTCGTAAAGTGCTGGTTGCCGACAATGCGGCCTACGCGCACCAGTTGGCTGAGAATGTTAGCCTGCTGATCGCAGAAGTTGGTGCTGGCTACGACAACATCATTGCCCCGGCGACAGCCGATGCCAAAAACACGATGCCTCGGGTTGCCGCGTTGCTGGATGTCGCGCAAATTTCCGAGATCACTTCTGTCGAATCAGCTGACACGTTTAAGCGTCCGATATACGCAGGCAATGTTATCGCTACCGTTAAAAGCGCAGATGCCAAGAAAGTGATCACCGTTCGTATCACTGCTTTTGACGCAGCACCTGCTGAAGGTGGTTCTGCTGCGGTTGAAGCGGTTGACTCAGCGCACGATGCCGGCATTTCTTCGTTTGTTGGTGAAGAAGTCGCTGTATCAGATCGCCCCGAGCTTACCTCCGCCGATATTGTTATCTCCGGTGGCCGCGGTATGCAGAATGGCGAAAACTTCAAGCTGTTGGACGGTATTGCTGACAAGCTGGGTGCAGCAATCGGTGCATCTCGCGCCGCTGTTGACGCAGGCTTTGTGCCAAACGACATGCAGGTCGGCCAGACCGGCAAGATTGTTGCTCCTGACTTATATATTGCCGTGGGGATCTCCGGTGCGATCCAGCACCTGGCCGGTATGAAGGATTCGAAGGTTATTGTCGCGATCAATAAGGATGAAGACGCCCCCATTTTCCAGGTTGCGGATTATGGACTTGTCGCGGATTTATTCGATGCACTGCCTGAGTTCGAAAGTAAGCTATAATTCGGACTGGAGCCAGTGAAAGCCGGCCGATCAGGCCGGTTTTTTTTGGCCCGTTATTACGCGAGGCCCAAGGACTTAAGGGCCTCCGGGTCACTGTCTCGAAGCCAGGGATGTATCCACCGGCAATAGCCCGGTTAAGGAATGCCTCTATGAAAGATTATTTTGTCCTTAAGAACATGAGCAGTAGTGAAGCGATACCACTTATCAGCAGCTCTGTTACTTTGGGCCGGGGTCCGGAATGCGAAATTGTAGTTGATTGCAGTGAAGCCTCTCGTCAGCATGCAAAGATCACCCGCCGAGACGGGCGCCTCACGATAGAGGATCTCGGGTCTACAAATGGCACAACATTAAACGGGCAGCAACTGAGAAAGCCAGAGATTATTGGCGGCGGCGATATTATTTATATCGGGCAGGTCTACTATTTGGTCGTGGACTCGGGCGCTTCCGATCAGGGTACCATCGTCGGCGGCCGACTGGCTGCGATCGATGAGAACTACGTTGTTGATCAATTCGATCCCAATGTGACGGGCCTAAGAATGTCTTACCCCAAACCGCCTGGCTGGTCGGAAGACGAAACCCCCGTCGATAGCAAACAAACCAACAGCAAGCTACTCGGTGTGTTAGTTGATCAACTGCGGCAACAATCTGTGGGCGCTGATAAAAATGCCGCGGTGTTCATGATTGTCAGCCAGTCGGGGCGCAATACTTTGCTGCCGCTGCCCGCTGGTAAAAGCACATGGGACTTGGGTCGCGCTACCTCCAACGACCTTGAAGTTTCCGACATCACCATCTCTTCTGTGCATGCCAGAGTGACTCTCCAGTCAAATACCTGGCATGTGGAGGACCTGAACTCTACCAACGGTACACGTATCAATGGTGAGAAAATCGACCGGGGCGTATTGACTGATGGGGATACGCTGCGCCTTGGCAAGGTCGACCTCCTTTTTAAGTCCCTTAGCCCCGGCGAGACGTTTTAGCTCAGTCTCGCCGCAGACGGTCGCTAATGGCGATCGGAGTAGGGTAGTTGAATACGACAATGTAAGAAGAAGCGACCAGCGTTATGATCGTCGTTGCCTGTATCAATAATGAGGCTTTATCACTGATGAGTGCCGCACTCGCAGCAACGTAGGCAATCAATAGTGAGAATTCCGATGCCTGCCCCAACCTGAAACCAAGATCCCATGCCAGGGTTCGCTTTTCGCTCACCCCCTTGAGTAACCAGCGGTACGCTGCAGGTTTTACGGTCAGTACCAGAGTTGCGAGAACGACTGCCGGTAGCCACACCAATTGCAGCATTGTCAGGTCGAATCGCGCGCCCACGGAGAAGAAAAATAAGATCAGGAAGAAGTCGCGCAATGGCTTCAGGTTAACGGCAATGTACTGGGAAATAGGGCTGGTAGCGATAGTGATACCGGCAATGAACGCTCCTATTTCTTCCGACAGTCCCAATGCCTTTGCGGCCTCTGCCATGCCCAGGCACCATCCCAGTGCCAGCAGGAAAATATACTCATGAAAGCGGTCGAAGCGCGTGATTAAGGGTAGCAGGACAAAGCGAACAATGACCAGAGCACTTCCGGCAAGCAAGGGCAAGCCGAGCATCGAGAGAGCGAGTGCACTGCCCATTCCATCGCCTTCTCCCGCAGCACTAAACAGCACTACCAATACCAGAATCGCCAGCAAGTCCTGGAGCAATAGCATGCCAATCATCAATTCACCTATATGACGATGATGAAGCACAGTGGTTGGCAGTAGCTTGATGCCGATAATAGTCGAGGAGAACATCATTGCCGTCCCGACGATCAGCGCATCGAGGTCGGAGAAGCCAGACAGCTTGGCAACGACGAAGCCCATGGCGAGAAATAACACGGAACTTGCCAGAGCAACGACCGTAGACTTTCGTAAGGTAGACCAGAGCGCCTGGGGCTGCATGTCCAGTCCCAGCAGAAATAGCAGAAAGATGATGCCGATGTGGCCGATGTCAGCCAATAGCTTGGTGTCTGTCACCAGGGAAAGACCATAGGGCCCGATAAATGCGCCCAGGGCGATGTAGGCGATAAGCAGCGGCTGCCGGGTGGCCAGCGCCAGGGAAGCAAAGACAGCGGCCCCGGTGAATATCAGGAAAAAAGAGAATGTGATCGATACATCCATTCAGGCGCGGCTCCGGTTGATCTTCTTTCGTTGTCTCCGCAACGACGGCAACCCAGTGGCTCCAGGTTCTATTCTTGCAACTACCGTATTATCGCCCGCAGGGGAGCAACAGTTACAGGGAGAGTGTAACAATCCACTGATGGATAGGAAATCCGTTCAGGCGCGACGCCGAAACAGGGGTTCTGGCTGGTCAACAGATGCCTGATAGTATTCGCTGAAATCGGCAAGACTTGCCAGTGCCTCTTCTAACTCTTGCTCATCTTCAAATTGAAAGGCGTCAAAGCCACAGCGAGAAAGATAGGTTAGCTGGTCGCGCATAAAGTGCCCAACGGCTCGCAATTCGCCCCGGTATCCGCGCTCGCGCAGTTCTCTACCGTAAGAAAACCCCCTGCCATCCATGAAGGTCGGGAAGTTGACCAGTACCAGTGGAATGTCGTCTATGTGCTCCAGCAGCGGCGCGAGGGTCTCGCCGGGCTCAAGCATCACAGCGCGGGTGGCCCTGTCATTCGCTTGTAGCCATTGCTCCAGATCCAATACCTCCGGGCTTTGGTCTTCAATAATCTTGCCGTTCTTAATTAGCTTAGGCATAAACACGCTCCTTGAAGGGACCGATGCCGACCCGGCGATAAGTCTCTAGAAAAGTTTCTTCTTGCTGGCGTAAGCCCACAAACGTAGTGAGAAGCTTGTCGATCACCTCAGGCATATCGTCTTGTTTGAAGGAGGGACCGAGAATTTTGCCTATGGATGCATCTTTGCCCTGGTGCCCCCCCAGGCTTACCTGGTAAAACTCCTGGCCTTTTTTATCAACCCCGAGAATACCGATGTGGCCAATATGGTGATGCCCGCAGGCGTTCATGCATCCACTGACGTTTAGTTCCAGAGGGCCAAGGTCGTAAACATAGTCCATGTCGTCGAAACGCGACTGTATTGCCTCCGCAACGGGAATAGATTTGGCGTTGGCAAGAGAGCAGTAATCTCCGCCAGGACAGCAGATCATGTCTGTCAGATAGCCAATGTTAGCCGTGGCAAGTCCGGCTTTTTGCAGGGAATGCCACAAATCTTTGAGCTGGGTTTGCTCCACATCCGCCAGTACCAGGTTTTGCTGATGCGTACTGCGAACCTCGCCAAAAGAGTACTTGTCCGCGAGGTCGGCGATTAATTCTAACTGTTTGTCGGTGATATCACCTGGTGCGTAGCCAGTGGCTTTAAGTGATATGTTAACAATTCGGTAACCGCTGACTCGATGTGCCACCGTGTTGCGCTTGACCCAGTTAGCAAAAATCAGATCAGTCTTGCATTGTGAGTTGAGCGTGGCGGCTGTCTCAGCAGCATCCAGCTTGGCGTAAGCGGGTTCAGTGAAGAAAGATTTAGCGCGATCTATTTCATTCTGGGTGAGTGTGCTTGCCCCACCTTTCAGGCTTTTCCATTCCTGTTCTACCGCCTCACGGAATGCAGCGATACCCATGGCTTTGACGAGAATCTTGATGCGGGCTTTGTATTTGTTGTCGCGACGTCCGTGCTGGTTGTAAACCCGCAAAATCGCTTCCAGGTAGGTGAGTAGATGGCTGGGCTCTAGGAAGTCGCATATTTCAACGCCTATGACGGGCGTGCGACCAAGGCCACCGCCCACCAGTATACGCAAGCCACTCTCTCCCTCGTTGTTGCGCACCAGCTCAATGCCAATATCGTGTGCATGAATAGCCGCACGGTCTTCGTCGCTGCCGCAGACGGCGATTTTGAACTTGCGGGGCAAGAATGCAAACTCGGGGTGCAGGGTAGACCATTGGCGAATAATCTCACACCAGGGGCGGGGGTCCTCAAGCTCGTCGGTGGCGACACCGGCGTACTGATCCGTAGTGGTGTTGCGGATACAATTGCCCGAGGTTTGTATAGCGTGCATCTGCACGGTTGCCAGTTCCGCCAGCATGTCAGGCACTTCTGCCAGCGCCGGCCAGTTGAACTGGATGTTCTGCCGCGTGCTGATATGAACGTAGCCTTTATCATAGTCACGCGACAGCTGAGCCACCTTGCGAAGCTGATGGCTATTGAGGAGTCCATAGGGGACTGCGACCCGTAACATCGGTGCCAGGCGTTGGACGTAAAGACCATTTTGCAGGCGCAGAGGGAGAAACTGCTCTTCGCTTAACTTTCCATCCAGATAACGCAGTGTCTGGTCCCGGTATTGGGAGACACGCTCATCAACAATTTTCTGGTCGTACTCGTCGTAAACGTACATCTATGGTTCCTGTGTTTCTGTGGCAGGGTGTGGCGCAGTTTTGGCAGGCGGCACTTTACCAGAAAATGCCTCCAGTCAAATAGTTATAATTTTCATAAGGTTAGAACAAGATATCAGGAGCAAGTCTGTGCTTGGGATTCTTTGACGAGCTGCTATAATGGCGGCCGCTCAAGACCCACTACAGGAACACTAGAATGACTGAAGATATCAACAACCAAGAAGATGGCGACGGCTCAGCAGACGCGATAGCCGCCACAGCGGTAATTTCACTGGTCGTTCTGACCATGTACCTGTGGCTTTCAGGAATGCCATCCTGACATCCAAAGGAGCGGCGCTAATTTAGTGACCCGCTCCTTTTATCACCAGCTGTACGATCACCACCATCACCGCGATAAAGCCCAGGGTAAAAATCACCCCGGCTGCAACAAACACGCCTGCACGCCCCTGATTGAAGTCTCGCTCTCTGTTTTTGCTACTTTGAACGCCGAGGCCGGCAGCGAACACGCTGGAGATTACCTGAAACGGATTTAAGGACTTGCGGTCGGCGTTTTTGTCCTGTTCGCTCATTGTAGAAACTCTCTTATCAGTAGTTCAGGTTGGGGCGCAGCCAGCGCTCCATTGTAGCAAACGACTCATTTTTTCGAGTGGCGATGTCCTCTACCTGGTCTTTGCCGATCTTTCCGACGGCAAAATACTTTGCCTCCGGATGCGCGTAGTAGAAGCCACTTACTGAGGAGGCGGGACTCATCGCGTAGCTGTCTGATAATGTCACGTCGGCGTTTTTGGTTGCGTCCAGCAACTTGAACAGTGTCGCCTTCTCGGTATGATCGGGACAGGCTGGGTAACCGGGGGCAGGGCGAATGCCCTGGTAGCGCTCACGAATCAGTTCGGCGTTATCCAGCGACTCTTGCGGAGCGTAACCCCATAGCTCTTTGCGCACCATCCTATGCATGTGCTCGGCAAACGACTCTGCCAGCCGATCGGCCAGTGCCTTTAGCATAATGCTGCTGTAATCATCATGATCAGCCTCGAACTGGGCCGCGAGTTCATCGACTCCATGGCCGGTAGTAACACAGAACCCACCGACATAGTCTTCGATACCACTGCCCTCGGGTGCAACATAGTCTGCCAGACTCAGGTTGGGTTTGCCGCCTGGTTTGTCTGTTTGTTGGCGCAGATGGTGCAGGGTAGCGAGGGTCTCGCCGCGAGATTCATCACTAAACAGTTGCACGTCGTCACTGCCTTTGCGGGCGGCAGGCCAAAATCCGATGACCCCTTTAGCCGTCAGTAGATCCTCGTCGACGATTCGCTTCAGCATGGCCTGCGCATCGCGGAAGAGTTCTGTTGCCTGCTCACCAACAATGGAGTCTTCGAGAATCGCTGGAAACTTGCCAGCCAATTCCCAGGTAATGAAGAAAGGTGTCCAGTCAATCGTGTCGATCAGGCCCTGCAAGGGGAATTCGTCAAACACCCGGGTGCCTACAAAGGAGGGGCGAGGAGGCTGGTAATTGTCCCACTCCAGTTGCGGTGCGCGAGAAACTGCCTCGGCATAGCTGAGTCGCTTGGCCTTTGGCTCCCGATTGGCGATACGCTCACGTACGGTCTTGTACTGGTCTCGACGCTCTGTAATGAACCTGTTTTTAGTCTCATTCATTAATTGCGTTGCCACCGATACACTGCGTGACGCATCGGGCACGTAGGCGACAATGTCGTTGTTATACTGGGGCTCAATTTTCACAGCGGTATGCGCGTTAGATGTAGTTGCGCCGCCTATTAGCAGTGGAACGTGAAAGTCCAGTCGCTGCATTTCAGACGCCACGTGAACCATTTCGTCCAGGGATGGCGTGATTAAGCCGGAAAGCCCGATAATATCTACTTGCTCTTCTTTGGCCACGCGCAGAATTTCCTCGCAGGCTACCATGACGCCCAGGTCGATGACCTCGAAGTTGTTACATTGCAGCACAACACCAACGATGTTTTTGCCGATGTCATGCACATCGCCTTTTACCGTGGCCATCAGGATTTTACCGTTGCTGGAAGACCCTCCGGATTTTTCTTCTTCGATGAAGGGTTGCAAGTGAGCCACAGCCTGTTTCATTACTCGCGCGCTTTTTACCACTTGCGGCAAAAACATTTTTCCTTCGCCAAACAGATCGCCGACCACGTTCATGCCATCCATCAATGGCCCTTCGATGACTTGTATGGGGCGATCAAACTGGAGTCGCGCTTCCTCCGCATCTTCAACGACGTAAGTGTTAATACCTTTGACCAGGGCGTGTTCAATTCGTTTGGAAACGTCTTGCTCACGCCAGGAGAGATCTTCTTTGCGGCCTTCTGCTCCGCCGGTTTCCCGGTACTGCTCAGCGACGTCTAGTAATCTTTCCGTGCCATCTTCGCGTCGGTTGAGCACCACATCTTCAACGGCATCGCGCAGGTCGTCAGGTAGGTCGTCATACACAGCCAACTGGCCGGCATTGACGATGCCCATATCCATTCCGGCCTTGATTGCGTGGTAGAGAAATACCGAGTGAATAGCTTCGCGTACCGCATTGTTGCCGCGGAACGAGAACGAAACGTTCGAGACGCCACCGGAAACCAGTGCACCAGGGAGTGCTTGCTTGACGTAGCGGGTACCCTCGATGAAATCTACGGCATAATTGTTGTGTTCCTCAATACCGGTGGCGACCGCAAAAATATTGGGATCAAAAATAATGTCTCTGGGGTTAAAGCCAATTTTATCGACTAGCAGATCATAAGAGCGCTTACAGATTTGCTTGCGGCGCTCTAGATTATCGGCCTGGCCATCTTCGTCGAAAGCCATCACTACTACCGCAGCACCATAGCGCAGGCACAGTCGAGCTTGTTCGATAAATTCTTCTTCTCCGGCTTTAAGGCTTATCGAGTTGACCACGGGTTTGCCGGGGATACACTTTAATCCAGCTTCAATAGCGCTCCACTTTGAGGAGTCAACCATGATCGGGACCCGGGATATATCCGGCTCTGAAGCGATCAAATTTAAAAATGTAACCATGGCTTTTTCGGCGTCCAACATGCCTTCATCCATGTTGACATCGATAATTTGTGCGCCATCTTCGACTTGAATCCGCGCGACTTCCAGGGCGGCTTCATAATCGTCGTCCAGGATTAACCGCTTGAATTTCGCCGAGCCGGTTACGTTACAGCGCTCACCTATGTTGACGAACAGGCTGTCAGCGCTAATGTTGAAAGGTTCAAGACCACTCAGGCGGCATGCTGGAGCGATATCAGGGAGCTTTCTCGGTTCGACGTCTGCTACAGCAGCTGCAATAGCGCGGATATGCGCCGGTGTTGTGCCACAGCAGCCACCTGCAAGGTTAAGAAAGCCACGTTGAGCGAATTCGCGAAAGTCGTCGTGCATGATTTCAGGAGTTTCGTCGAACTCGCCAAAAGCATTGGGTAGGCCCGCATTGAGGTGTGCGCTGAAGTAGCAATCGCTGACATTCGATAGTTCTTCCAGGAACGGGCGGATTTCGCTGTACCGGCGCCCGCAGTTGCTGCCTACGATCAGCGGGTTAGCGTGAGCGATAGCATTATAAAATGCTTCCGGATTCTGTCCTGACAGCACGCGACCGCTGATATCCGGGAAAGTGACCGAAATCATGATGGGAAGCTCAATGCCCGTTTTATCGAACGCTTCCTTTACCGCAAAAATCGCCGCCTTTGCATTGAGTGCGTCAAAAACCGTCTCGATAAGCAGTAAATCTACATTGCCCTCTATCAACGCCAGGGTCGCCTCGAGGTATACCTCACTGAGTTGATCAAAGGTGATGCTGCGTGCGCCTGGATCGTTAACGTCCGGTGAGATTGAAGCAGTTTTCGGTGTTGGGCCAAGCACGCCGGCAACAAATCGGGGCTTGTCTGGTGTCCGCGCGGTCACCGCGTCCGCAGCTTTGCGCGCGACTTTCGCCGAAGCGAGGTTTAGCTCGTAAGCCAGATGCCCCAGCTGATAATCATCCTGACCGATAGAAGTTGCGTTGAAGCTATTGGTCTCAATCAGGTCCGCTCCCGCTTCAAGGTACTCAAGGTGAATTTTTTCGATAATATCGGGACGCGTGAGGCAAAGTAGATCGTTATTTCCCTTCACGTCCAACGAATGGCTGGCAAGGCGCTCTCCGCGATAATCGGCTTCTTCCAGACCTTCTTCCTGAATCATAGTGCCCATGGCGCCATCAATCACCAGAATGCGCTGCTGTAGTGATTGAATGAGGTGTTGTTCGGAAGTTTTACTCATGGGGCGGCGTTTGCTCATACTGAAAAGAACCGCATCCTAGCAGAGCCATCAATCTATATCAAAATATTTTGATATAGATTGATGGTCTATTCGGACTTGAAAACTCGCCTGAACGCCCCATTTCTCTTAGAATACCCGACTGAATTACTCGGACTGAGCGAGACATGGTAACAATCACAGAATCTGCCCAGGATTATCTGGCTGAGCTACTCACCAAACAGGAAGACGCCCTGGGCGTAAGAGTGTTTATCAACCAACCCGGAACGCCGCGCGCGGAGACCTGTATTGCCTATTGTCGAGAAGGCGATGTGGTAGACGAGGACGAGGTGCACGAGTTTGAAAAATTTACCGCCTGGTTTGAGGGTCGTTCGCTGCCTTTCCTCGAAGACGCGCTGGTGGATTACTCGAAAGATCGTATGGGTGGTCAACTGACAATTAAGGCTCCGAATGCCAAGATGCCGAGGGTAGACGAGAATAGCCCCATGGAGGACCGGATTAACTACGTGCTCTATAACGAGGTGAATCCCGCTCTAGCAGCTCATGGCGGCGAAGTGAGTCTGGTTGAAATTACCGAGGACAACTTTGCAGTGTTACGTTTTGGCGGAGGTTGCCAGGGCTGTTCTGCGGTTGACCAAACCCTGAAGGGCGGGGTAGAGAAGACTCTGCTGGAGCAATTGCCACAATTAGCCGGTGTACGCGATATGACAGATCACACAGACAAGTCGCAGGCGTACTACTAAGCGAATTTGTGGAACCCCGCCTGCGCGGGGGATAACCGGGGCAAGCGGCGCTGCAATGCGCAGGCTTGCCATCACGCCCTTACACGTCTTTCTGGCGACTTTTTAACGCTGCTTTTACCTTGTCCTGCAGTTCTCGCAGGCAACTTTCAGTCGTTTCCCAATCGATACAGCCGTCCGTTACCGAGACGCCATAGTGCAACTCGCCAAGGTTGTCGGGGATCGATTGGTTGCCGGCATTGATGTTTGACTCGATCATCAGGCCCACTATGGAGTCATTGCCCTCAACCAACTGGTTGGCCACGTTTTCGACAACCAGCGGTTGTAACTCGGGCTTTTTGCTGGAGTTGGCGTGAGAGCAGTCGACCATGATATTGCTGGCGAGCTTGGCTTTTTCCAGGGCTTCCTCACACAGACGAATGTGCACCGAATCGTAGTTAGGTCCTGCACTGCCTCCGCGCAACACAATATGTCCGTAGCTATTGCCCTTGGTGGTAAAAACAGAGACCTGGCCCTGGCGATTAATGCCCAGGAACCGGTGTGGTTTGGAGACTGAGTTCAGGGCATTAGTGGCGACGGTGAGCCCGCCATCGGTGCCGTTTTTAAAGCCCACAGCAGACGAAAGGCCGCTGGCCATCTCACGGTGAGTCTGCGACTCGGTGGTGCGAGCGCCGATCGCGGACCAACTGATCAGATCCTGCAGATACTGGGGAGAAATTGGATCAAGGGCTTCAGTAGATGTAGGTAAGCCGAGCTCAAGAATATCAAGGAGCAGCTTGCGACCTATATGCAGACCCTCTTCAATTTTGAAAGAATCATCCAGGTGGGGATCGTTAATCAGGCCTTTCCATCCCACAGTAGTGCGAGGCTTCTCGAAGTAGACTCGCATCACAATATAAAGAGTGTCATCCAGTTCATCTGCCAGTGCTTTCAGGCGGCGGGCATAATCCATGGCTGCGTCGGTATCGTGAATGGAGCAAGGACCGACCACCACGAATAGACGGTGGTCTTTACGGTCCAATATGTTCGCAAGTACCTCTCTGCTGTCTGCGACCGTTTGGCTTACGACGTCAGACATGGGCAGGGCTTCCCAAAGTTGCTCGGGGGTCACTAAAACTCCCTGGGAATCGACATTGATATTGTGTACTTCGTTGTTGCTCATGCTTGTTACCTGATACAGTAAATCGTTGATGCCTGACCCCAGAAGGGAAGGGCGCGCTATTCTATAGCAGCACACCGGATTTGGGTAGGCGCCGGCCCTGGCGCAGCAGGAGGCTTTTAACAGTGCCCACAGATAGCTCTTCCAGCAGTTCCTCCAAACACTTTGACCTTACGCGCCTGCGGCCGTGGCTAGAGAGCGGGCATTTGTTGCTGACGCCGAACCAGCGTCTGGCGCGTCGAATCAAAGCCGAATGGGATCGCCTGCAAATCGCTGCGGGCAAGTCAGTCTGGCAGCCCGTTGCGGTCAAAGCTCTGGACCATTGGCTGCAGGCTTGCTGGCAGAGCGCGATAGTGTCTGGCGATATCGAGCCTAAAACCTCTCTGTCGTTACTGCAGGAAAAAGAGCTTTGGTCAAAAGTCATTGCGGCGGACCGACAACAAAATGGCGATTACAGGCTGCTGCAGACATCTTCAGCAGAAGACCTGGCAAAACAAGCCAGAGGCAATTTGTTACGCGCCAGGGTGGATATGCAGGCCACCGCCGTAAAAAGCGAATTCACTCTGGATGCTGACTGCAGTACCTTTGCACGCTGGCTCAGTAGCTTTGAGCGCAAAATTACCCAGCTGGGTTGCGTCACGGCGGAAGACCGCTGGCAGCAATTGCTGCTGGTAGCGCCCGGCTCAGACCTTCCTAAAGTCGTGCTGGTTGACTTTGATGACCTCTCTCCCTTACAGCGCAGCTGCATCAATCATCTGGCATCCGCGGTTCAGGAGCTTGCCAGCGCAGCAGGAGAGGCCACGATTCAGGCTCGCAGTTATGCTGACCGGCAGCAGGAATTAAGTGCGATAGCGCGCTGGGCAGCGCAAGAGTACCAGGATGATCCCGACTGTAGTTTGGGCATCTTGCTGGCAGACATGAATGGAGATCGCGCTCCATTGGAATTTCTAATGCGGCGTGAATTCGACAGTCTGGGTGACAAGTACAACTCTCTGCCAGTTAATTTCTCAACTGGCATCACACTTGACCGGGCGCCGGTCATACGGGATGCACTGCGAATATTGAGTGTTTGCGGTGAAACCTTGCCCATGACAGATTTATTGGGACTGGTGAATTCGAGATTTACCGATTGCAATGAAGCGGACTCTGACCGAGTCGTTCGTCTGTTACATCAGTTGTTTGATGACGGCGAAGAACAGCTGAACTTGGGCCGCCTCCGTTTTCTGTCACGCAGTGTCAAGGCGGGCGGCGAGCAGGGCCTGGCAATGGGTGAACGGCTGGCCAGCTGCAGTGAACTGCGTTTACAGCGCCTCACTCAGCGGCCGTCTGATTGGGTAAAGAGTATTTGTGACGTCCTTGGGGTTTGGGCCTGGCCGGGAGAGGGGCCTCTGGATTCATTAGAGTTCCAGCAAGTTGAAGCCTGGTACAAAGCGCTGCAGGAATTTTCCGGACTGGACTCGCTGGCGGGAAGGGTCAATTTTCATACTGCTCTTGGAATGCTGAAGCGCTGTTGCCAGAATCGAATCTCCCAGCCGCAAACGGCCGATAGTGGGATACAGGTGCTGGGTCCCCTGGAAGCTGCCGGTTTGCCATTCGACAGTATCTGGTTTTGCGGCCTCCAGGGTAATCGCTGGCCAGCCCCCGCCAGGCCGAACCCATTTATACCGATGGCTTTGCAGCGTAAACATGATATGCCACACAGCAGCAGTGAGCGTGAGTGGAATTACGCTTCGACTTTAACCGACCAATATCGCGCGGCTTGCGATCGTTTTATAGCGTCATACTCCCGTCAACTGGACGGTGCTCCAGAAGTTCCCAGCCCGCTATTGGGGGCCTTTCCGTTGGAACATATGGAAGCCACTGTGCTGATTCCTGAACAATGGTTAGCGCAGGCGTCAGCAAGCAGCCTTGAGCAAAACCTGAATGCTCAAGCGCCGATGGTTTCAAAATCGGAAATGTCTCATATCCGCGGTGGCAGCGGCATCTTGCAACAGCAGGCCAACTGTCCGTTTCGCGCCTTTGCCAGTAAGAGGCTGTTACTGGAGCCGCTGGGCGATTATCGCGCCGGGCTTAGCGCTGCTGATCGAGGCAGTATTCTTCACGACGCCCTTTATGTGCTTTGGGGCGAGATAAACGATAGTGCAGCCTTGCACGCATTGGGGCGAGAGGCGCTTGACGAAAAAATCGCAAGCGCATCGGCAGCTGCAATAAATGCTGTGCCCGAGTCAGTGCGGCTGCTAGTCGGTATGCACTGCCTGGACCTTGAATCGCAGCGTCTGCAAAAGCTGATGACACAGTGGGTGCAGTTGGAGCTTGCACGTAATCCTTTCAAAGTCGTCGCGAGAGAGGAGCCGATCGATTTTAAGCTCGGCGAGCTTTCTTTAAGCTTGCGAGTGGATAGAGTGGACGAATTGGAGGATGGTTCTCGCATTGTTATCGACTACAAGTCAGGCCGCAGCAGTCTGGCAGATTGGTTGGGGGAGCGCCCGTCGCAGCCCCAACTACCTCTCTATGGCTTGGCTGAAAACGTCCAGGCCTTATCGTTTGCCCAGGTTCGTGCTCGCGATTGCCGGATGCAGGGATTGGGTTCTGTTGAGGGCATCGCCGGGGTACAAAGCGATATTGCCAAGGCGGTAAAACGCTACTCTGACTGCGAAGATTGGTCATCCTTGATGACACAGTGGCAGCAAAACCTGGGCAAACTGGCAACCGATTTTTTAGCTGGCTACGCGCAGGTCGACCCTCTACCTGCGGCCTGTAATTACTGCGGTTTGCAGGCGCTTTGTCGGGTTGATGTCAGTGCGGAGGAAGTGCTGTGACAATAGCGGACGCCAATGACAGAGCAGAGGCACTGGACGTTGTTCGCAGTTTTTGCGTCACCGCGCCGGCCGGTTCAGGCAAAACAGAATTACTCATACAGCGCTTTCTTGCGTTGCTCGCAAGAGTAAAGCGGCCCGAGCAAGTACTGGCTATTACCTTCACCAGGAAAGCGGCTGCCGAGATGCGAGAACGCGTATTGCAGGCCCTGCAGGCGGCCAGAGATAAAGTGGCAGTGGAGGGCGAACACCAGCGGGTCACAAGAGACTTGGCATTGGCGGCACTTGAGAGCAGTGACAGAGAGCAATGGCATCTTGCCAGAGATATCTCCCGACTTAACATCAAGACCATTGATAGCTTCTGTGCTGGCCTGACTCGACAAATGCCGATACTCAGCCGGTTCGGCGGTCAGGCCCAGGCGGTCGATGATGCTACCGAACTCTATAAGGAAGCGGTTTCCGAACTGTTCTCTATCGCGGGCACATCGCGATCCGAGGCGACGGACCTGGATATTTTACTCCTTCACTTTGATAACAACTGGGATCGACTCAGGGAACTGCTGGTTACCATGTTGGGCAAGCGTGATCAGTGGCATCTGTATATGGGTGCCAAGCGCTCTCCAGAACAGGCGGAGGTAAAGCTCAGGGCTACCGTGGAGTCTGTGGTGACCGAGGGACTGCAAGACTTATCCACTGTATTAGACCCATGGCAAGATGAAATTTTTGACCTGCTTTGTTATGCACGGGAAAACCTGGGTGAGGGCATTCCTGATGAATTCCCTGCAGCCAGCGCAGACAATATGGAGCTTTGGCGCTTTATGGGTCAGCTATTTCTGACCCAGGGAGGCAGCTTTCGTAAGTCAGTGAATGTTAGAAACGGTTTTCCCACCGGAGATGATGATGCCAAGGCACGCAAGGCACATTTTGCGGATCTGGTTGCGCGCATGGGTCAGGTGAAAGGCTTGGCAGGTGAACTGGGCGGCCTGGCTTGGTTGCCGCGCATGGATAACCATAATGACGCCTGGCAAATGGTGCTGCATCTTTCACATGTATTACCGCTGTTAGCAGCCTGTCTGTTACTGGTTTTCGAACGACGCTCATTGGTTGACCACAGTCAGGTGGCTTTGTCTGCACTGGACGCACTGGGGGAAGACGATGAACCCACAGAATTGGCACTGCGCCTGGACTACAGCATTGAACATATATTGATCGATGAATTCCAGGATACTGCGATTAACCAATACAATCTGGTCAGCAAATTGACTCGGGGTTGGGGCCAGCACAATGCGCTAAACCCAGCCGCGCCGCGCACCTTGTTTATTGTGGGTGATGGAATGCAGTCGATTTACGGCTTTCGCAATGCGAATGTGGGGTTGTTCCTGAAAGCACGTCAGGAGGGTTTCAATGGAGTGACTCTCCAGGCCCTTTCATTGCGCTGTAACTTTCGTTCGGAGCAGGGCATCGTCGATTGGGTTAACGATAGTTTTCGTGATGCATTTCCTGCCGAAGACAATGTTTATCGAGGGCGAGTCAGCTTTACCGACGCAATAGCAGTTAAACCTGCTGGCGCAGAACTGGCAGTGTCCCTGAATGGGTTCTGGGGTGAGCAGGCGAAAGAGCAGGAAGCACAGTGGTTGGTGGAACAAGTAGCATTGGGCTTAGCTGATCCTAACCTTGGGTCTATAGCCATCCTTGGACGCAGCCGTCCTCAGTTGGCACCGGTACTTGAATTGCTGCGTCAGCGCGATATTCCCTTCGCCTCGCAGGAGATGGATGCGCTGGCAGGTTCCCCGGCCATTGTCGATTTGATGACTCTTTGCCGGGCACTAGTGAACCCCGGAGACCGGGTTGCCTGGTATGCGATGTTGCGTGCTCCTTGGTGCTCTTTGAACCTTGCAGATATGAAATGCCTGGCAGATTCCGCACAGGATCCTCGATGGCAGAATGTATATGGCGCGCTGTGCAACAGAGAGCTTCCTGCGGGGCTTTCCGCGGAAGGCAAGCAGCGCTTGCTCCACGTTGGCCAATGCCTGTTGTGGGCCCAGCAAAGGCGTGATCGTTTGGGCCTGCGCGCCTGGATTGAACAGCTTTGGCTGCACTTGGGTGGCCCAGCCTGTTTTACCCAGCAGCGTTTTCTTGCTGATGCAGAGCGCTTCCTGAGCCTATTGCAGCTGGCTGATGCTGAAGGCAAAGGCCTGAATGTCGATTGGCTGGAGCAGCGCATATCACGTCTTTACGCCTCCGGCGATGCGCCAGATGCACGGCTACAGGTCATGACATTGCACAAATCCAAGGGGCTGGAGTTCGATTGGGTGTTGATCCCAGCGTTGGCGCGTGCCACTCGAGGTGATAGTCGAGATATCCTGCTGTGGGACGAGCATAACTCCAAAACGGGAGAGTTGGGCTTTATGCTCGCAGCTGATGATCACTCGGACGACAAGACTCCCGGTCTTTACAATTTCCTGAAAAAGCAGCGCAAGGAAAAGTCTCGTCTGGAGACCACTCGCTTACTGTACGTGGGAGCCACGCGAGCAGTGAAAAAACTGACACTGAGCGCCTGCCTTGGAGGCGGAGAGGATGCTGGACCTCAGGATGAGCCGGAATTCAAGCCGCCTGGAGACGGCGCTTTGCTAGCGCCTATTTGGGCGACTTTTGAGCGCCAGGCAGTTGTGCATGTGCCAATGACCAGCGTGCAGCCACAGTCTAAGATCAGCAGGGGCTTGCTGCGGCTGTCGCAGTCACCCGCAACTTTGCCCTTGATGCCCAAGGACAGTCCACAGGGAGCCAATATTCCCGATCCAGCGCTCAATTGGTTAGATCGCTATGTAGGCACAGTAATCCACGAAGTACTTGAGCAGCTGAGCTTACTGGCGTCTCTGCCTGATGAATTGCCCGTGAGATTAGTCGAACTGGCGAGGCACTCGCTATCCTCTATGGGCCTTGCGGAAGAGCAACTGGAGGCAGCCTTTGGTAGGGTCTCGCATGCAGTTGCGACGACGCTTGCAGACGAGAGCGGGGGGCGCTGGATGTTGTCAGCGCAGCACGCTCAGGCACATAGCGAGTTGACGTTGACCATTCAGGAGGCGGGTCAACCTCGCGACATCGTCATTGACAGGACTTTCGTCGACAGGGATACCGGTATTCGCTGGATCATCGATTACAAGAGCAGCACCCCGGAAGCAGGGGTGAGCGCAGCCTCTTTTCTGCAGGTTGAAGCTGGCCGTTACAAAAGTCAGTTGAGCTGTTATCGAGATGCCATGTCAGAGATTGGTCCCGAACCGGTGCGCTGTGCACTGTACTTCACCGGTATGGCCTGTTTGCATCATTTGTCAGAACTCGACCGCTAGCCGCACTGGCTAATGACATCGTCAGAAAAACGTTTAATGCTGTCTATTTTGTGCTCAAGGGACTCGCTGGCGCCATGATAAAACGGCCAGGGCATTGTCATGATATGGGTGACCCCCGCGTCCTCCAGGCGTTTGTATCCTTCCACATTCCAGGCATCAGATGGCGTCGCCATAACGTCAAACTCGCCATTGAGTCCATATTCTCTGCGCCATACGCGTATCTTCTCAATTGATTCGATGATTTCTGATGAAGGCTGCAAGTCGGACACCCAACCGTCCGCTATTTTTGCCGCCCGCTGCATAGCGGGTTCCGATATGCCCCCAATCCAGATGGGTATTGGCGCTGAAGGTGCAGGGTTCATTTCCAGTGGCTCAAACTGATAGTGCTTGCCTTCATAGCTGACCATTTCACCGCTCCACAGCAAGCGCATTACTTCGATTATCTCGCTGGTGCGCTTGCCACGGGTGGTAAAGTCCTGCTGCATAAGCTCGAACTCATCCCGAGACCAGCCGACGCCGAATGCCGGTGTAATCCGGTTGTTGGAAATAATGGCAGCAGTGCTAATCGCCTTCGCAACCAGGTAGGGATTGCGCATGGGTAACACGAACACATTGTTAGTAAAGCGCAGGTTTTTGGTAATAGCGGCCAGCGCGCCGATCATCACCCAGGGGTCAGGCCAATCGGTAAATGCCTGCCAGCGCCTGCTTCCATCTTCCGTATAGGGATAAGGCGTATTAATCTGTTCCGGGTTGACCACATGATCAGAGAAGGACATCGCATGCCAGCCATGGGTGTCAGCCACTGGCGCCAGTTCGGTCAGGTGGGCTACTTTGGTGAAAGACGTTGATAGCACAAACTTCACTGCTTGTTCTCCCTGCATTTGCTATTAGCCCCTACTGTAGCGAGGCAGACAGGAAAAATCCCTGCCTGCTAGCACGGAGCTGCAATTCGACCATATTGTCATACTCGGCAGTCGCAGGGCACAGCCGTGCAGTCACTGGAGTAAAGCGCGCAGTAGCAGAGTTTTTAAGGGGATGAACGGGGGATATGCCGACCGAAAGTCAATCCGGCCGGCAAGCGGAAGCTTGACTTACTCTGCAGCAACGGGCTCTAGAGTGAGTGCCAATGCCTCGCTGAATGTCATGACAATAGTCTGACCTAGCGTCACATTGGACATTTTTTCAGGCTCTACGTCAGCGATGACATGAACCTTGCCATTGGAGTCCATGATAGTGACGGTACCCAGCAGACGATTCATGCCCTCGATGGTGCAAACAGCGTGAATGAGGCGGGCTGCGCCTGCTACCGGTTGGCCATCAGCTTCACCCACACCACCGTCCTGAACTACTACATAGGGCTGTGCCAATTCTTCTTCAGTCGGTTCGCGCAGTTCACCCTCCAAAGCGGCTAGATAAGTGGCGCGCAGTGCGTCGCCCACGCTGACGTCCTCCAGCTTCACAACTTTTTCGGAGGCGGTCATAGTGATGATGTTACCGTCGGGCCCTTGGAGGCTCACCTGGCGGGTTTCGAGGTCGATGTCGGTGACAATGGCTTCCACGGACATGGCCATAGCGCGAACATTGCCTTGGTTGGCCTCTTCCTCTGCAGCCGCCGATAGTGGCATCAGCAATGCAGCGCAGGCCAACGAGGCTGCTCCCAGGAATTTGTTAATGGTGCTACTCATAGGTCGTGTTCCTTTTGGTGTATTGTGGCTATCACTACGCGCGCTGCTTTTATAGCGACGAGCGGGACAGGGGGCATAACATAGCTGTGCCGCGAACGGTAATCAACTGTGGCGGGCCCGCCAAACGACAAATTTAGCATTCTGGGCCATGACTTCAGCATGCCTGAATAGTCGTTGAAGGCTTGGCGCGTAATCAAGGTGCCTGTTAGCGACCAGCAGTAAACTGCCACCAGGTAGCAATGAATGGGCCGCTTGTTGCAGTAATCGGCGGCCTGCGAAGTCATCTACGGTGTGCCCCAGATGAAATGGGGGGTTGCATACTATTAAATCAAACTTACGCTCTATTCCTTGCAGCCCGTCACCCAGGTGAAACGCAGCTTCGCTGTCGTGCCTGGCAGCCCTCGCTGCATTCGCTCGGGCAGAAGCAATCGCCATGGCAGATTCATCGGCAAATAACACACTGCTGGCGAGGTTAAAATGCAACGCAGCAATGCCCAGGAGGCCATTACCGCATGCAAGGTCTGCGACTGAGGCCACCGGCTCTGCCCGGCGCAAGGTTTCAAGCATCAGGCGACTGCCCGGATCGAGCTTTTCACGACTGAACACATTGGCAAGCCCTGTCAGCTTTTGATCGATAAGGTCGCAGTGGTAGCTGGCCTCTGATGGCGATGGACCCTTGGCTTCGCCTGGCAGCGTGGCACTGAACAGACGCGCCTTTTGGCGTCCGCGGTGTCGCTCAACAGGGCCGAGTTGCTGCTCCATCAGCGCCGCTGTATGGGGAGACAGATGCTTGTCCATGCCGGCGCAAAGCAGTTGCGTACCCGCAGGCATCACAGTAGCAAGCTGGGCCAACTGGAACTCGAAGTAGGGAAGCTGCTTTGGAATACGCAGTACAATTCGATCAACAGGAAGCCTGGGAAGCTGAGTACTCCAGATGACTTTTGGTGAGGGTAGGTCATTGAGTGAACTATTTTGCGCCAGGGCCTCGGCCGCAAGGGCAGAATCAGTCCACATTGCGCTGGCGCTCAGCGGCAGCGATAGCGCCCCATGATCATCGTTGACCACCAGCGTATTTACCGAGGATGCTTTTGTCGCTTCCAAGAGCAATACATCGGCGGCACACCAGGCACGCAAAGGTTCGCGATTGCGACTTGGGTAGCGCTGCAGCTCAAATTCTCCCTGCGGACAATTTAGCCGGGTGAGCGCAGGGGCAACCATGTCTGCTTAGCCTCCGCTGACATAAAGCGTAAGGCGCTGCCCGGGCTGCAGGTAGTCGCCGGGGTTTAGCGCATTCCATGAAATGATATCGTTCACCGATACGTTAAACTTCCCGGCAATTCTGTAAAGCGAGTCGCCCCGACGAACGCGGTATCTCTGTTGCTGCCGCTCTTGCTTGGTAACCATGGCTAGGCTACTGGCCCAATCGCTACCATAAGGGATCATGAGAGTGTCGCCAGCACGGATCATGCTGCCCCGTATATTGTTCACTTCGCGCAACAGGCCAACCTCGGTATCAAATCTTTTAGCGATGTTTATCAGGTTGTCTCCGCTGCGGATTTTGTAGTGCTCCCAGCGCACTCGATCAGCTTCAGTAAGGCTGGCAACCCCGAGCTGAAACTGTGCTTTTGTTCCTACTGGTAGCAGCAACTCCTGGGCGACATCCGGTGACGTTGCCCAGCGCAGCTGGCCCGGGTTTAAAGCCCTCAAGGAGTGCAGTTCGATTTCAGCCAACGAGGCGGCTCTGGCCAGTTCAATTTGGCCCCCTGTGGCCGCCACGATAAAGGCAGGTTTGTTGGGAACCGGTGGAATCTTAACGTTAAAGGCATCAGGAAAAGCCACTATCTGGCTCAGCGCAATGAGTCTCGGTACGTAATGCCTAGTTTCTCGAGGCAGTTTCAGTGACCAGTAATCCGTAGGTAATCCCGCCTTGGCGTTGGCCTTGCGGGCGCGTCCAACCCTGCCTTTGCCAGAGTTGTATGCGGCCAGAGCGAGCATCCAATCGTTATCAAATTCAGCGTACAAGGCTTCCAGGTAATCGAGCGCGATGCGGGTCGAATCCCTTAAATCCCTGCGGCCGTCATACCACCAATTTTGCTCAAGGCCGAGATACTTACCAGTAGCGGGCATGATTTGCCAAAGGCCTGCGGCTCGTTCAGACGAGGTAGCAAAAGGGTTAAGAGTGCTTTCGACCAATGGCAAAAGCGCCACTTCTATTGGCAGTCCCCGGCGCTCCACCTCCTCTACAATGAAATAGAGGTACAAATCGGCGCGTTCAGCAACCACCGACAAATAGTTGGGTTGGCGCAGGTAGGAGTCGCGAGCATGCCCAATTTGTTCATTGTGTATGGACTGCCAGGTCAGCTGATTGCGTATGCGCACCCACAGGTCTTTGGGTGGCTTTTTACTCTCCGTGGAGGAGGTAACTGTCTTGGAGAAAAGTTCTTGCTCCTGGTTTTGGTTTGGAACCGGAGTTTCTGCCACGGGCCGGTCCGGCACTGACATTGTCTGACAGGCTGCCAGAAAAACTGATATATAAAATACTGTAATAAATCGATATAACATATTGATAATTAACTACTTATTGTGGGATTTATTCCCTTATAATTAAAGTGAATTCTAGGCGAGTTATTGTAATCAGCACGAGCAGGCTGGCCATAGAAAACTGTATTATTTTCAGAAACTGTCTTTCCAACCTCTGACCGTGGCAAAAACCGAGGCAGGCAGGTCGCTGATGAGCTTATCCTGCTGGCGCAGGGAGTTTTGTAACTCGTGAGTTTCACAACGCACGAAGGGATTAGTGGCCAGTTCAAGGGCGAGCGTTGACGGTACAGTGGGTTCACCGGCTGCTCGACTGGCCTGGTCCGCGACAACACGTTGGGCCAGAGCGGGATTATTCGGTTCCACTGCCTGGGCGAATGCAAGGTTGGCGAGGGTGTATTCATGGGCACAATAAATGCGTGTTTCGGCGGGAAGCTCTGCCAGCGCGCACAGGGAGGCATGCATCATATCCGGAGTCCCCTCAAAAACCCTGCCGCAGCCGCCGGCGAACAGCGTGTCGCCGCAAAATACCAAGGGCGCATCACCAGCTAAAAAGTAAGCAATGTGATCCAGGGTATGGCCGGGTACTTCCAATACCTCAAGGCTCGCTCCCAAGACGTCGATCACGTCACCGGCCCTGACAATATGGTCCAATCCGTCAATGCTGGGGTTATCCGGTCCATAGACGACGGGATTGTATTTTGCTTTCAGGTCAGCCAGACCACCAACGTGATCAAAGTGATGATGGGTGATAAGAATCCCGGTAAGCTGCAGCTGCCGCTCTTCCAGTGCTTGCTCGACAACCTTGGCATCGCCGGGGTCCACGACATAGGCCTGATCAGTTCCATCGATACAAATTAACCAGATGTAGTTATCGTTAAAGGCGGGAATAGGGTGAATACAGAGCATGGGATACCGTTTCAAATGGCGGGAAATACAGTAACATGGTAACTCGGCAACAGATGAGATGGGGCCTGCACCATGAGTGCGCAGTTTAACGATATTTTGGCAGAACTGGAAACCTGGTATGACAGCGACCGAGGTCAATACCTGCTGCAGCAAATAAAGCAGGCCCTGCAGCCCCAGCTCGACAACGCTTTTGGCTACCATATCCTGCAAATAGGCCCTTTATCGGGGGATCCCCTATTTGGCGCCTGTCGAATTAACCACCGTATCATGGCTTGCGATTCGGGCGGGGAGGGCACAAACCTGATTTGCCAAGCCGGTGAAATACCGTTGGAGAGCGATAGCGTAGACGTTGTAATTGCTCATCACACTTTGGAATTTGTCGATAACCCGCACCAAGTGTTGCGCGAACTGCATCGTATCCTGACGCCCCAGGGCCAGCTGTTGATATTGGGCTTCAACCCTCATAGCCTGCGCGGCCTTGTTACCCGGATCAAGGGGCTGTCAAAGCGGTCGTTCTGGCAGGCCCACAGACCCGTCAGCATCAGTCGGTTGAGCGATTGGCTGCACCTGCTGGGCTTTGAACTGCGAGAAGGCAATCACCTGTATGTCGTTCCGCCAACGGGGCAGGCCAGGTTCAGGGCAGCGACCGCATCATTGGACAAATGGTGCGTAGACCATAAGCTGCCGCTGGGCGGGCTTTATATGCAGGCTGCGATCAAACAGGTGGCCGCACAGAACAGACCGCTTTCAATGTTGCGTCGCCACGGTGAGAAGTTGATAGATCTGGCGGTACCCAAACCTGTGGTTGCCCCCAGTCCCGCACCCAACTCACCAACTCGTTCCCCCGGTGCCATCAGTCGCAACTCCACTGGGGAAGTCCTGCATTGAAAAATATTGAGATATTTACTGATGGCGCATGTCGCGGTAACCCGGGTCCAGGCGGTTGGGGCGCGTTGCTGCGTTTTCAGGGTAAAGAAAAATCACTCTACGGTGGAGAAGCCCAGACAACCAATAATAGAATGGAGTTGCAGGCCGCAATAGAAGGCTTAAAGGCTCTAAAAGAGCCCTGCGTGGTCGCACTGACTACAGACTCGATCTATGTAAAAAACGGGATTACCAGCTGGCTGCCGGGCTGGAAAAAGAAAGGCTGGAAAACGTCAAATAAAAAGCCTGTTAAAAACGTTGATCTGTGGCAATCGCTTGATGAACAGAATCAGCGTCATCAAGTCGATTGGCATTGGGTAAAAGGCCACAGCGGCCACCGTGAGAATGAAATTGCTGATCAACTGGCTAATCGTGGTATTGACGAGCTAACCTAATGCGCACAAGGAAACCCAGATCGTGAGACAAATTGTACTCGACACCGAGACTACTGGCCTTGAAGTTTCCCAGGGACACCGGATCATTGAGATTGGTTGTGTTGAGTTAGACACTCGTCGGCTCACTGGCAATCATTATCATCAGTATATTAATCCCAATCGCGAAATTGATCAGGGGGCGATTGAGGTTCACGGCATTACGAATGAGTTCCTCAAGGATAAGCCGTCTTTTGAACGTGTTTTTAGGGAGTTTCTCGAATTCGTAGAAGGTTCGGAGCTCGTTATTCATAACGCCCCCTTTGACCTCGGGTTTCTCAATAGTGAGATCCAGAGACTAGAGCCCGATGCGCCGCGCCTCGAAGACCGCTGCAAAATTGTAGATACCCTGGTCATGGCCCGGGGCAAGCACCCAGGGCAACGCAACAGTCTTGATGCGCTCTGCCAGCGTTACGGTGTTGATAACTCGCAGCGAGATTTGCACGGAGCTTTGCTGGATTCCGAAATCCTGGCAGATGTTTACCTGTTGATGACGGGTGGGCAGACCGCCCTGCAGCTCTCAGACAACGACTCCGGTGCAGAAAGTGGGGCATCTCGAAGCGAGCGCATTATTCGCCTTGATGCAGGCAGGCCGGCACTCCCGGTCATTGCTGCGTCAACCGAGGAACTGGCGGCACATGAGGCCCAGCTGGAGGCAATCAGCAGCGCGAGTGGCGGAAAGGTGCTGTGGAAAGAAATACCAGGCCAAGAGCCCCTGTAAGGGGCTCTGGTCGTCGCTTCAATGCTTAGATAAACAAGCTCACGCAGAGCAACCCGACGGAACCCAGTACCAGCGTGTAGGGGAACGCCATAATTACCATGCGTCCGTAGGACAGCCTGATAAGTGGAGCAAGGGCAGAAGTGAGCAGGAACAAAAATGCGGCCTGTCCATTGGGAGTGGCTACGCTAGGCAGGTTGGTGCCCGTGTTAATGGCGATTGCCAACTGATTAAATTCGGCGCGTGTGATATCCCCTGCATCGAGGGCAGCTTTTACTTCAGAGATATAGACGGTGGCGACAAACACGTTGTCGCTAATCATCGACAATACGCCATTGGCCAGGAAGAACATAGCGGGGCGAACATCGGCTTCCATAGCCAGTACCCTGTCAATGACCGGCGTAAAGAGGTGCTGGTCATGAATAACAGCAACGATGGCGAAAAACACGACCAGCAGTGCGGTGAAAGGCAGGGCCTCCTCAAAGGCGTGGCCAATTTGGTGTTCCTCCACGACGCCATTGAAAGCGGTCAGCAACACAATGACCATCAAGCCTATCAGGCCCACCGCGGCCCAGTGCATAGCCAGTGCTAATACCAGGATGCCAGCAACAGCGGCCTGCACAGCCAGTCGCGCGTTAGTGCGCGAGTTGCGCTGAGAGGCCTCTTTTTCTTCAAATTCTTCAAGTACTTCACGAACTCGAGACGGCAACTTGGCGCCGTAACCGAATTTACCGGACACCTCCAGCAACACGCAGGTGATGAGGCCACATACCAGTACCGGCATCGTAACTGGCGCCATTACAGTTACAAAGGTAATGAAGTCCCAGTCAGCGACCGTGGCAATTAGCAGGTTTTGAGGCTCGCCAACCAGGGTGCAAACGCCGCCCAGAGCGGTTCCAACCGCACCATGCATTAGCAGACTGCGCAGAAATGCACGGAAGTTTTCCAGGTCCTCGCGATTGTGCTCCTGCACTGCATCATCCTGGGACGGATCATGATCCGCGTGACCCAAGCCCTTGCCTGATGCCACTTTGTGATAAACCGAGTAGAAACCAACGCCAACGCTGATTAGGACTGCAGTGACCGTTAAAGCGTCTAAAAAAGCAGATAGTACGGCTGCGACCAGGGAAAACAGCAGAGACAGTAAAACCTTGGACTTCACCTTTAACAGTATTTTGGTGAAGACATATAGCAGCATCTCTTTCATGAAATAAATGCCGGCAACCATGAACATCAGCAGCAAAATAACCTCAAAATTCGCGAGGGTTTCCTTAAACACCATCTCCGGGGATGTCATTCCCAGTAACACTGCCTGTATGGCGAGCAGACCGCCGGGTTGCAATGGATAGCAGCGCAGGGCGAGAGCCAGGGTGAAAATAAACTCTCCTATTAACGCCCAACCGGTAATGAAGGGGCCTGCAAGCATTAGCAAGATTGGGTTCACTAGCAGGAACACAATGATCGTTTGCTTGTACCAGACGGGGGACGAACCCAGGAAGTTTTGCCAAAAGGCTTTTACGGTAGAGTCGCTCATGATGTCAGGAAGGTCGGCCAGATAAAATAAAAAAGCATTCTACGACAATTTGTGAGCAGTTTCCTTGCTTTCGCAGCATTTTATTAAGCGGATGCCGCACTTGAGTTGATGCCGCGCGGCGCATACTATAGCCGGTCGTTTTCAAGCCTCGAAATGCCATGTTCAGACCCGATCACAGAGTTCCTACTAATGCTTCCCCGGCAGTCTATGTTGTATTCCAGGGCGGCAAATTAGTGAGCTATATGCGCTCCCCCCAAATGTGCCTGCTGGACGAAGACATTGTTCAGCGCGATGGATGGGTCGAACGCAAGCGTCACTTTATGGGTTACTGGCAGGAACAGCCCTGTTTTGCGCTTGAAATAGAAGAAAAGCACGATCTTGACCCAATGGAATATCAGTTGGGCAGCTTGTGGCAGATACTGGGCCGGGTAGACGAGCGCTTGTTCTCACTGGCCGGCAGGGCGGCGCAACTGCTGGACTGGGAAAGGGACCATCAGTTTTGTGGACGCTGTGGCGACAGGATGCAACTACATCCGCAGGATCGTGCCATGCGCTGCGCTCCCTGCGGTACCACCAATTACCCGCGTATAAACCCATGCATTATTGTGCTGGTAACCCGCGGTGAAGAGATGTTGCTGGCCCGTAATGTGAATCACCCGAGCGCGATGTATAGCACTCTGGCAGGTTTTATAGAGGCAGGGGAGACGCCGGAGGAAACACTGGTTCGTGAAGTTCACGAAGAGGTTGGCGTGACAGTGGGTAATCTCCGATACGTTCAATCCCAGTCCTGGCCTTTTCCCAATCAGCTAATGCTGGGCTTTTTTGCCGACTACGAAGGCGGTGATATCGTCTGCGAACCCACTGAAATTGCTGATGCCCAATGGTTTCACCCATCCGATTTGCCAATGATACCGCCTCCAAGCTCGGTGGCAGGTCAGCTGATCAAACAACACATTGATTCTTTATCCTGAACCCGGAGTAGCACTTGGAATTTTTATACGAATACGGATTGTTTCTCGCCCAGGCCGTCACCTTGGTGGGGGCTATTCTTATCCTGGTCGCAGGGCTGGTTTCGGTGGGACAGCGCAACAAGGCTGAGCAGCATGAGGGGCACATTGAAATTCGTGACCTCAATGAAAAATACGATCAGCTCAATGAGCAGCTCCAGCATGTTGTAGCAGATCCCGAAATACAGAAATTGGAGCGCAAGGCCCGAAAGAAACAGGCGAAGAAAGACGCAAAGGCCGCTAAAAAAGCCCGTAAGCATCAGGATGAAGCACCGGAGCAACGCAAGCGACTCTATGTCCTGGGGTTTGAGGGCGATATCAAAGCCAGTGCGGCTGATAATCTGCGTGAGGAAATAACGGCGGTTCTCAATCAGGTAGAGGATGGCGACGAGGTGCTGGTAAAAGTTGAAAGTCCGGGAGGGATGGTTCATAGCTACGGGCTGGCCGCTAGTCAGTTGCAGCGTGTTCGTGATGCGGGCGTGCCACTGACCATTGCGGTAGACAAAGTAGCGGCCAGTGGCGGTTATATGATGGCGTGTGTTGCAGATCGTATCGTGGCGGCGCCTTTTGCCGTCATAGGGTCTATCGGTGTGCTTGCCCAGCTGCCGAACTTTCATCGTTTGCTGAAGAAGAACGATATCGATTTTGAGTTGTTCACCGCCGGTGAGTACAAGCGCACGGTAACCATGTTCGGTGAGAACACAGACAAGGGTAGAGAAAAGTTCTCTGAGGAATTGGAAAAAACGCATGAGCTGTTCAAGGACTTTGTGAGCACTAACAGGCCGCAGCTTGATATTGCCAAAGTGGCGACAGGGGAAGTCTGGTATGGCAAGCAGGCGGTCGCTGAGGGTCTGGTTGATGAATTGAAGACCTCAGACGCCGTTGTTCAGGAGCACCTTAAAGAGTGGGATGTTTTTGACGTGCGCTTCGTGCTGAAGAAAAACTGGCAGGAAAAAATGGGCCTGGCCGCAGAGGGGGCCCTGGAGAGCGCATTTTTGAAGATTTGGCAGCGGGGGCAGGGGCGCCCGCCGCTTTAGTCAATAAGCCTGATAACGACTAAGATCAAAAATACCGTACTCGATAGGCGTTAACCATTGTGATCGAGCGTGCACTTTGTCTGCAATTCGCCAGAACCACGGCGCATTGCGGCGCACGCCATAACGCTCGCTTAGCCTGAGGTAATCTTCTGCGCCTTTCATTGCCTCTATGTCCGCGGCGAAGCGGGCGATATCACCTTCGTTTACTTGAAAGAAGTAATTCGGATAGGCGCCGATAAAGCCTCTGACGATGGTCAGGTTATCCTCGTCGGGCGCGCGCCGTTTTTCTTCCTGAAAAGGTCCGGCAATGTTCAAATGTGCAGTGTTGCGCAACACGGTGTAAAACTCATCGCTGGAATCGCCGATTACGTTGATGAAGCTGACATTAGGCAGCAGTCCGTTATGTCTGCCGATACTGTTCTCAAGAGATTCCAGAGCTGCTACAACGCTTGGGGAGGCAGCTCCGCGGTGGTAGTCGAAGCGGTCAGCGGTCGCTCCATAGATACGCTGACGCATTTTTTCGAGTAATTCTGACTTGGGATCGTCCGTCGAATAATTGATGTCTGTTGTTTCCGCCGCCATTGTATTGAGCTTAATAAAATTAGTTCTGTAGCCTTTGCGTGCATCCCGGTACCAATGGTCGTGGATTTCCATGCGCTGTTGTTCAGGCATAAACATCAGGAAGTTAAATTCTCCCTCCATGCGCAGAAAGTCCATGTAAAGACGCGACTCAAGCTGGTGAGCGGCGGCGCCATAAACATCAAAACCTGCAACCAACAGGTAGTGAATTCTCTCCAGCAGAGGATAGTCGATTACCCAGGCGGTCTTTGGAACATTGCCCACCATTCCCGTGACAACGGAAGCCGTATCGAAGTGTCTGAAAATTGTCAGGGACGCATTGCGGTTGTTACCGTCACCGTCCCAAAGAGAATCAAGCGTCAGGCTCTGACCCTCAGCGAGTAGTTCGCCAATGAGTTTGGATCGTGCTTGCTGGTATCGCGCATTGGATCTGGCATAACTGCGCCAGCGTACGATATCCATAATGGTCCCAGTGGCGGGTGTTGGCAGACGCAAGTTATCGGTTTCCTGCGCCAGGAACTGGGCATCGAGATCGACATCCTGATGATTGGGGTTGGCGAACATGACCCAAAAGTGATCGTCGATCACGTTTAAGGCAATTTGGCCTCGGCAGACCGGGCCCTTGATAAAGTTCATGATGGTAAAGCGGGACTCTTCCAGCAGGAAACGGTAGCGGGAGTCTACTGGCAGTGCCTGAAATGACTTGAACGGGTTTGAAGCCACTGCTGGAGCATAGCTCGGCAGCTGCTTGACCTCATAGTCTGGTTTGACGAACAGGTCTCGTACCCAGTCCATTCTCTGCTGGTCCATCCTGTAGGGCATATGGGTCTTGGCCAGTTTAGTGTCGGGCATGCGCTGAATGCGGTAATAAACCCTATCCACCTCCGGGTCATCAAAAGGTCGTCGGGTTGCAATCAGGGCTAGTGGCTTGCCCGGGCCCGTGTGCGAGCGAACGATACGGAACCAGCTTCGTGGGTTGTCTTGTTCGAAGTAGAGGCTGGCCAGAAACAGGTGTTCGTACAAATAGCGGCCGACTAATTGTTCTCGCAGACTATTGCCATTGAGCAGTGTTTCCCACCGTTGCAGCAGTGTCTGGCTGTTGCTGGACAAGTCTGAAGCATCGGGTTGCGGAGCACCTTGCTTCAACCAGTGACTGAGGGTGGCGTGCTGGTCTTTATTGAGTCCAGGCAGTCCATAGGGCATCCCCCACAGCGGATTCTTCTTTGCATAGGCATCAAACTCCTCTTGCTTCGGGCATTGTTGGTCCCGGTAAAGAGAGAAGTCGAATGTTTCGGGAACAGAACCTTGTGCAGGCAGCGGGTGATCCTGTTTCAGTTGCAGTAGTTGATACATCACACCACGCTCAGGCTGCTCTTTATCCAGTACCGAATAGAAACCCTTGTCACGCCAGCGTTGCTCGCTGAGTGCATCATCGAATAAGCGGGTGAGGTTGCCCGCGCGCAGCCGGCCGCCATCATAAACGACGTCTTTGCTGGCGCCTCGCGCAAGGCCTGCGTGGGCTTCGAGCTTGAGCTGGCAGGGGGCGTCATAGCAGCCGTGACAGACAATACATCGATGGTCGATGATCTCTTTTGCCGTGTTCGTAGATACGGTTACAGGTGGTGTGGTGACTTCTGTTATCACTTGCGCGGAAGCCATCACCGGCTGCATTGATGGTGGTTGAACTTGTTCCTCTTCTTCCTCCTCCTCTACTTCGATAAGCTCTTCTTGCGGGCACTTGCCACGCATGAGAATGGCCCTGTTGGCGAGAGCGTCCTGGTCACCGTCAGCATCGGCAAGAATGGCAGCGGTGATGTCTGCGTTCGGATTAGCACAAGGGTCGGTGTCGTCGAAGGTGACGTTGACAAGAGTAGTGATTAACAAAACTGCAAACAGGAACAGTCCCGTTCGGAAAAAAACTTTAGCGTTCATGCGGGGCTCGATTTAGGTTTTTTCTGATGTTAGCAAAGCCTGTGCTCAAATGACGTAGTGTTCAATGTGGTCTACTTTCGGTCACATTCATGACCTAAGGTGCATCAGGCGGGGGCAGGGCGAATGCAAGCTTTTCACCCTTGAATATTTGGAACTGGGATCCACCGAAACGCATACGCCCTTTACCGCGTTCTACCAGTAGCTCAGAATCAAAACTATCATCCATGCTTTCTGCGATCTGCTTGCGAGCTCGAAAAATCATGATGTTGATGTGAGGCATATCCATACCCAGATCTTTTTTAACCTGGTCGTTGTCTATCCATCCCTGCGACTTTCCATCAAAGCCGTTGGCCGCTTCCATCGCTCGCTGGCGTGCTAGATGTAGCAGCAGATAGTGATGTGAACGCTCTCCAAGGCTTAGCTCGCGATTCGTTAATTTCAGATGCAGGGCGGTATTTTCTTCGTCCTGGCTTAAATCGAAAACAAATTCAATGTCTTCAATGCTGTTTTCGGGGGTTTGGCTGATTTCAGTGCTTTGCTGTGTTTCCGCGAGAAATACTTGCCATTCCATATCAGCGTATGAAAGCCGGTCCCCGTGATGAAGGATGTCAGATGATTGTGCAGAAGTGTCTTGGTCCATGGAGCGAACGACCCAGGAGCGTTGCTGGTAAGAATAGCTCACCACCGCTTCAGGCGTCTGTTGGTCCGGTAAAAAGACAAAGGACTGCAGAGTTAAGGACGGCGCGTGACCAGCGCCAAGAAGAGCAGAAAACGGCGCGGAGTCATCTATTAGTTCTAACGGCGGCATGTCCGGAGACCCTAGGTGAAGCATGTCGCCGGCCTGGAGCGGGGTGTTTTCATTGGCTAACAGTCTTGTCGTTCCCAGCCAGGTACCGTTTTTACTGAGATCTCGAGCGTTCCAGCGCTGACCGTCCCATTCAAGAGCCAGGTGAATTCGGGAGGTTATGGGACTACTGACTAAGGTGTCTGTCCGATCGCCGGAGCGGCCGAAGGTGTGGTGTGAACGTAAGGGAATGATGGTCTGGTTTTCAGTGTCGCGTATCTGCGCCATGCTAATGTTCAAACATCCGTGGAAAAAAGTCGCCGTCATGGTGACTAATTGAATAAAAAGGTCACGTCTTCAATCACTTAGCTAGGAAAATAAAGGAAATCCCTAAGATGCGCAACCAGTGTCCGTAATTGTTTGTAATGGCGAATGGTGCCCGCCGGAGCAATACTGAAGTCGTGCATGAGAGTGCACGTCACGCGGAATTAGCGGCCAGGGATGGCCGCTCTTTTTTTGTCTACTGCACTGCCACTTCATCCTTACCCTGCAAATCGCTGCGGTTGGGCAATAGCGAAAAACTACAGTGAACCCACCAAGTGGCCGCCATCAACCGGAATCGCTGTGCCGTTCATAAAGCTTCCTGCCTCCGATGCCAGTAGCAACAGCGGCCCCGTTAATTCATCCAACTCCCCCATTCGTCCGGCGGTGGTGCTGGCCAGGTATTCCTGTCCGCTGCTGGACAGCAGGTAGTCTGAATTCATCTCGGTGGCAAAATAGCCGGGGCAAATCGCATTTACCCGAACGCACTTGCGGGCAAGCTCCGATGCAAGCGCTTTGGTTAGTTGTACTACTGCGGCTTTCGATACTGAGTAGGTGCTGAGCCCAATCCCTACACGCAGCCCCAGAATCGACGCGATGTTAATGATGCTGCAGGGTTGTGATAGTTCTACGCTGCGCTTGGCGACGGCTTGTGCGACGCGCCATGCGCCTTTGAGGTTGGTGTCCATGACAAAATCCCAGTTCGTCTCGTCTTCCTTGAGACTGTGGCGGGATCCGGATACGCCTGCGTTGTTTACCAGAATGTCTATCGGCCCCAGCGTGTCCTCAATACTTGCTATGGCAGCGGTGACGCTGTGGCCAGCCGTGACGTCCAGAGTCACTGCAAAGGCGCGACCACCGGCGTCCTCGATTTCCTGAACCAGGTTTACAAGCTTATCGTTGCGCCGGGCAGCAACTGCTACAGATGCTCCGGCTAAAGCCAGCACCCTTGCAAAATGGGCGCCCAGGCCGCTAGAGGCGCCGGTCACTAACGCTGTTTTCCCTTGCAGGCCGAAACGTTGCTCAAGTGTCTTTGACATCAGCCCATCACCCATTGCTATAGCGTTTGATGATCATTTTACCCAGCGCCATTTGATGCACCTGGTCGGGACCGTCCGCTTGCCTGCACCAGCGGGCATAATTGAATCCCTCCGCCATGCAGTAGTCTTCGGTTAGGCCGCCTGCGCCGTGTATTTGCATGCAACGGTCAATCACCTGTTGCATCATGATTGGGACACTGGTTTTGGACGCAGCGATCAAGTCCATTGCACCTTTGGCGCCTAGCTCGTCCATGCGCGCACAAGTTTTGAGCACCAGAAGCCTGGCCATTTCAATTTCGGAAAAGCATCGCGAGATCTCCTCTCGAACCGATTGATGTTGCGACAGGGCACGGCCAAAGGTTGTTCGAGCCTCAGCGCGGACACAGGCGAGTTCCAATGAGCGCTGGGCAATGCCAATCAGGCGCATACAGTGGTGGATGCGGCCCGGTCCCAGTCGCCCTTGGGCGATTTCAAATCCACGGCCTTCACCCAAAAGTATGTTTTCAAGTGGCACCCTGACGTCAGTGAACAGCAGCTCTGCATGACCCAGGGGGGCATCGTCGTAACCCAGTGTCGTCAGCGGCCTGATCAATTCCAACCCGGGGGTGCTCTTGGGCACCAATACCTGGCTTTGTTGTTTGTGCCGGTTTTCGTTCTCAGGGTCTGACTTACCCATTACGATGAATATTTTGGTGCGCTCATACATGGCATTGGTGATGAACCACTTGCGACCATTGAGCACCCATTCGTCACCTTCGCGTTCTATGCGAAGTTCAACATTGGTAGCATCCGATGAAGCTACCTGGGGCTCTGTCATCGCATAGGACGAGCGCAGTTCTCCCGCCAGCAGCGGGGTCAGCCACTGCTCTTGTTGCGCCTCGGTCCCATACTTCATTAGCACTTCCATGTTGCCGGTATCAGGCGCGTTGCAATTAAATACCTCGGGAGACCACAAAACCCGCCCCATCATTTCAGCCAGCGGAGCGTAATCAAGATTGGACATGCCGTCATGGTCGGCGAACTGGGCGAGCCCCGGGGGAACGAAGAGGTTCCACAGTCCGGCCTCTCGGGCTTTAGTTTTCAGCTCATCCATCAAGGGTATCGGAGCCCAGCGGTTATCAGTGTGATGCAGGTGCTGGGCATATTGGTCCTCATTGGGAAAGATATGCTCGTCCATAAAAGTTTGCAGACGGGCCTGCAGCTCTTGCGAGTGCTCGCTGAATTGGTACATTTCGGTCTCCTTTTAAAAAAGCTTGATGGCCCATCATAAGCCTTTGCTGTAAATCACTGTCATTTATTTATATGATGAATAATTATTCACAAAATCAATAATAAGGAGCGCCATGAGGCTTGATAAGGTTGATCTGAACCTGTTCGTTGTATTCGACGCACTCTATCGTGAACGCAGTGTTACCCGAGTAGCGCAAGCGCTGCACCTGACCCAGCCAGCAGTATCGAATGCGCTCAGTCGGCTGAGACAAAGCTTCGATGATCAGCTTTTTGTCCGCAGCCCGAGAGGTATGCAGCCGACACCGGTTGCCGAAGCGATAAGCGTCGACGTTCAAAAAGCGCTGGGGCTGTTGCAAAAGACAACGCTGAGCGGTCAGCGCTTCGACCCGGGATCAGCGGAAATGACATTTCGCTTGGGTATGAGTGACGTGGCCCAGAACATGGTGTTGCCAGGGCTACATAATGCGCTGGCACAGCTGGCGCCGGGCGTCACCATAGAAGCTTATTACCTTGATCGAGCCTCCGCAGTGGCACAGCTGAAATCGGGAGACCTGGACCTTTTGCTGGATGCACCCCAGGTCAATGCCCGGGAGTTGGGGCAACTGCACCTGGGTAGCCTTCTATACCGTGTTGCTATGGCCAAGGCGCACCCGCTTGCTCAAGTTGATCTGGACATCGATCAATACCTGGCGGCAAAACACGTGCATGTCTCTGCAAGGCCGCGGGGCAGGGGGCAGGTTGATCTGGCGCTTCACGCTATTGGCCATCGGCGCAAGGTCGTCGTTCGTGTGCAGCAGTATGCGGTCGCAGCCGCGATTACCGCGCAAAGTGACTTGTTATGGACGGCCCCAGGTTCGGTCATCGATCATCCTGAGCTGCATGTCGTAGAAACTCCATTTCAGGTGGAGTCCCTGGTTCTCAACCTCTATTGGCATCGCAGCGCCGCGGAAGACCCGGCAAATGCTTGGATGCGCAAGATGCTGGCACAGCAGTTTGCTGAGGGGCTGTCAAAAGGCCAGGGCTAGAGCGCATAATGGCCGCCATCATTTACCTTAAAGTCACAGCCTAAGGATACAAAGTTATGTGGTATGCCATTATTACCCAGGACGTCGCTGATAGCCTCGCCGGGCGAAAAGCCAATCGCTCCGCCCATCTCGAGCGCCTGCAAGCACTGGCGGATCAGGGGCGTCTGCTTGTTGCGGGACCGCATCCTGCCGTAGATGCCGATGACCCGGGGACGGCGGGTTTCACCGGTAGTCTGATCGTGGCCGACTTTGATTCATTAGAGAGTGCACAAGCCTGGGCTGAGGAGGATCCTTATACCGTTGGTGGAGTCACCGAAAAAATCAAGGTAAAACCTTTCAAGCAAGTCCTGCCATGAACTTCAGCTAGCCCCTTGTTCAGCGGCTACTGATAATAGACAATGCGCCTGCGTTCGCAAATAACGTTGTAGTCCAGCTTTACGAACCTCTCCCCTGACATTCACGATTGCCGTCTAACCCGGCAGGGACCCCGTTTTGCCGATATCCGACCCCGCGAGGGACGAACAAACCAGCATTGACCTGGAGGAATGGCTTCCAGTGCTGCGGGAACAGACCACTAAGGTGCTTCGTTCTACTGGGAAATATGCTTCCGGAATGGCCAAAATCTATGTCGCTATTCGGCCACTGGCCAGTCTGATTAATCGCAGGGCAGACGTCACCGAAGAAGAGCTTCGGGCAGCGCTGGACGCACTGTTTTTCGCCCTGCAAGATCATCCGCTCACAGCCCAACTCACTGACCTTACCCGCCGCCTGCGCGAGGATAATATCCTGCCTAACGAGGAGAGCACGGAGAGCCTGTTGCGCTTTCTGATGGATCAGGTAACGGCGCGCGCGGTGATACCCATCCCCGAGCAACTGACTGAAGACTTCTGGTCTTTCTTCAATGAGTTGATGAGTGAGCCGGAGCTTAAAGGTCTGGGTGAAATCAGTCTGGACGTAGCTCGCATCGTGGTCAGTGCGTATGAACCACTGCTGGTCGAAGTGATCAATCAGCTTAAACACCTTCGCGACGCTAATAGTGCACACCTGCAGGACATTGTTAGCCAGACCGATATTCTCAAATCTGACCTGGATATCTTCCGCCGTCAGATTGGTGCGCTGGCTTACATTCGCGAGTTCTTTGACACCGATCCTGAAGATTTTAAGACCCAGGCATCGATAGTGGCCCAAATGGTGCGCGAATTTGGTCCGTTTTTTATCAAAATGGCCCAGGTAGCCGCCTCTGGTTCTGATTTTCTGCCCGACGAAATCAGCCAGGCCCTTGAGGTCTTTCAGGAAGACGTAGAACCAATGACACCAGCGGAGGTAGAGCAGGCATTTGTTGAAAGTTTTGGGGTGCTGCCGGGCAAACGATATTACGATTTTGATGCATCAAAACCCCTTAAATCAGGCTCCATTGCGACAGTTTACGTGGCCGAGAAACCGGTGCTGAATCGTCGTGGTCGCCAGGAACTCAAGACAGTCGTTGTTAAAGTAGGCCGGCATAATCTTGAACGCGAGTTTCTTATTGGGAAGACTGTGATCAAACTGGCGATACTCAGTAGTCAGTACTGGGCTCCGCACTCCAAACTATCGCCTTTTCTTTCGTCCTGGCTGGATCAGGTCGATGTGTTTGTAGAGGGGTTTCGCGCGGAACTGGACTTTGAGGCAGAAGCCAGGGTGCAGGCGCGCTTTGCTGAAAGGGCAAGTTACACCGGCGGCTGGCACGTGCCAGAGGTCTACCAGACCACAAGGCGCATAATTGAAATGGAGTATGTCGACCCAGCAAGCAGTTTGACGACAGCATTTCGGGGAATGGGTAAGCGCAAAGCACTGAAAGCCAGGCGTAAAGTAGGTCGCGCATTCCTGCACACCGTGTTGTCACATTTGTTCGTATATCAGGAGTTTCACGGCGACCTTCACCCGGGCAATCTCATGGTGGGAGAAAATCAACAGCTGCATTTTATCGATTGGGGGAACAGCGTCGACGTCAGTGATATTTGGCGCCCCGCGCTGCGGTACTTACAGGCGATATTTGCCGCTGACGCGATGGCAATAGCCGACGCCATGATCGCACTGGGAACCGAACCGGAAAAGCTACAGAGTCAACGTAAAGAAATATGTGTACTGATTGAAGGTGCGCTGGCCGATTCAACATTGGAACCTCTTGGCATGGATTTTCTTGCAGTGCTTTACCAAGAGGGTGGCGAAGGCCTTAAGCGACGGTTGGAACTGGCAATGGGCTTGGGAGCGATCATGAGTCGCCAGGGAATAGTGATCAATAGCGAATACATGCACCTTAGTCGTTCAATGGCTGCAATGTTGGGGTCTTATCTCGGTATTTACAAGGATGTATCGCGACTGGTGCTAGCCCAGGATGCTTTCCTCGTAATGTGCCGCTTTCCCTCACTGGAGGCCTATCGCCAGGCCACTGGTTATCGTAAGCGACTGCTGCGTCAGGTGGCCAGGGATTTACCCGCGGGTCTGCGCAGAAGGGCACCCGGTGGCGATGCGCTTGCGCCACTGCCCGGTTGATCTCAAGCGATTACCCCGGCGTCCCGTAAGGCACGTATTTCCGTTTCGCCGTAACCGGCCTCAGCTAATATTTCTGCGCTATGCTCACCTAGCCTTGGTGGATGTCGGGTAAGGCTGGCGGGAGTCTCTGATAAATGCCCGGGATAACGCACATAACGCAGGGTTCCAAGTTCCGGGTGCTCGGCATCAAATATCGTGCGGTTGTGCTGGGCTTGAGGGTCCTCGGCAAATTCGCGAATAGTTTTTACCTTGCCGAAGGGCACTCCTTTAGCATCGAAGCGCGCGAGCAGCTCATCGGTGCGCCATTTGGCAATCTCTATTTCGATGGCATCCAACCAGGGGCCGAATTCGGCAATGCGTTCGCCCACATTCCGCATGCCCTCTCGCTGCAACAAGTCTGGACACTCAAGCGCCTCGCAGAGACCCTTGAAATGATTGTCCTGTAATGCCATTCCGACTATATGACCATCCTGGGTGGCGAATGTGCGCAGCACCGCCAGGGGCTCTGCGTCGGGCATGTCTGTGGGTTGAAAACTGTCTACCGGCAGCATGTCAGGCAGCGAGTTGGCGGCATAGGCATCTATCATTGGAATATCGACTCGCTGGCCTTTACCTGTTCCGTTGATGCTGTCCCTCGCGTATAGCGCAGCGAGAACCACGCCTGAGGCGGTAGTTGCTGTTGTTTTATCGACGATCGCTGACTGGATGAGCTGTGGTTTTCCGCCGAAGGGTTTTCCCTGAATATGCATCATTCCCACCAGACCCTGGGCGATCGGGTCATAAGCGGGGCGATCGGAGTAAGGGCCCGACGGACCAAACCCTGAAATTGCGGCGTATATCAGTCTGTTATTAATCGACCTGAGAGCTTCGTAACCAATCCCAAGCCGGTCGGCAACCCCAGCGCGGAAATTTTCCACCACAACGTCAGCGTCCTTGGCCAGTCGGGTGAGGATCTCGACGCCTTCCTCTGACTGTAAATTCAGCGCGAGACTGCGTTTGTTGCGATTCATTTGGCAGTAAAAGCCAGTCAGCCCACCTTTTTCCGGGGGCATCATCCAACGCGATACCTCGCCGTGTGTGGGTTCGATTTTGATAACGTCTGCGCCAAGGTCGCCCAGCATCTGACTACAAAGCGGTCCGGTAATCATTGATGTGATATCGAGAACGCGTATCCCCTTCAGGGGGCCACTTGTTGCGGTATCCAGATTTATATCCATAGCGAAGTCCCGGGTCATTTTTGTTGATTCTAATTAAGCTGACTCATCAGCCATAGGGCGCAATCTGCCAAATCCGCCTGCAATAGTGATCATACAAGCTCAGCCCTTGAGTCTCGACGTTTGCCTGATATGGTATGCGCTGACAAAAAATAGTGGAAATAGATATGCCAGTTCGACCTCGACGTTCCATGCTCTACATGCCCGGTTCCAATGGACGGGCGCTGGATAAAGCCCGCACCCTGGCTGCCGATTGCCTGATTCTGGACCTGGAGGACTCAGTTTCGCCAGAGTCTAAACAACAGGCTAGAAGCCAGGTCGTGGATTCATTGGAAGCGGGTGGCTATGGCCACAGAGAGATTATCGTGCGCACAAACTCGCTGGATTCACCCTGGGCGATAGACGATTTTCTTAGCCTCGCCAAATCTGGTACCGCACCTGACGGCATCCTTATACCTAAAATTTCCAGCGCTACTGAAGTTTGCGATGCCATCGTTCAGATAGATGCTGCTGGTTGTCACCGGGATATTGGAATCTGGTTGATGGCGGAAACGCCACGCTGCATTCTCAGCATCGCAGAGATTGCTTCAGCCCATCCCCGGCTGCGGGGGTTGGTGCTGGGCACCTCAGATCTCGCAAAAGAGACGCGGGTGCGACACACCCCGGATCGGCTTGGTTTTATTGCGGCTTTAAACTTGTGTGTTTATGCCGCAAGGGCGAATGGCCTTGAGGTGATTGATGGCGTGCAGCTGGACCTTGAAGATGAGCAAGCGTTGCGGTTTTCCTGCCTACAGGGCAGGGACCTTGGGTTCGACGGTAAGAGCCTTATTCACCCCCGGCAATTGGCAATTGCCAATGAAGTTTTTGCACCCAGTGCGGAAGAGCAGGCCGCCGCAACCGAAATAATTTCAGGTTTTGAACTGGCAGAAAAAGAAGGCAAAGGTGTTGTTGTGATTAACGGCAAGCTCGTTGAAGCCCTTCACGTAGAAGAGGCTAAACGTTGCCTGGCGCTGGCAGCTGCTATTCGCTCCCAGTCTTAGCGTCTCGCAACCGGGGGTGTTCAATCTCGATGCAGGACATTGATGATTTCATTGCGCAGGAGTCGCGGGTCTACCACCTTGTCAAAAGCCATGGCGTCTGCAGGAACCCAGGCGGCAGACTGTAGCTCCTGTAACTGGCCTGCCTCCTCAGCGCTGGCTTTTGCGGCGGCAGCTCCGCCGATGGCGGGAACGCCACCGAGCGAAACACAAGGCAGCGCGAGGCTGATTGCTTGTTTATCCCAGGGGTTCATACCCATAACCGAAGACCCGAAGCCAAAGGCCTTGCGCAAGGTCGCCACCACTTTTTGCCCACTGTAGCGACGCTGGGCGGCAAACATCTGGCCGGCGGCTTTGAGTATGCCCTCGCTCTCTGACTGTGGCCCTGGCATGACGCCTGGATTATCCAAAAGCATGATTAAAGGCAAGTCGAAATCGTTAGCCACATCGATGAAATGGGTTGCTTTCTCTGCAGCTTGTCGATTAATAGCACCCGCCAGCAACATTGGCTGATTGGCTACAATCATCACTGGGACACCACCGATTCTAGCCAACGCACAAAGTATGGAGCCGCCAAAGCCAGCTTGCAGTTCAAAAACGGACGTGGCGTCTGCCAGCGATTTCACTACCTTGCGCATGTCGTAGGTCTGGTTGCCATAGGGCGGCAGCAAATCCAACATATCTTCCCTAACGTCGGGTTGGGCGGCGATTGATTCAGTGTTGCGTCGGGCTTGCTCGCCACTGCGTTGTGGCATGAGTGACAGGTAGTAGCGCACCTGCGAAAAAGCCTCATCTTCAGAGGCCGCCAGGTTATGGACTACGCCACTTTGGGTGGCATGCATTTGAGCACCTCCCAGTTCCTCAGGTGTAGCGGTAAGTCCCAGCGATGCCTTTACCAGGGGTGGGCCAGCGGTAAATAGGGCTGCATTTTCAAGCATTACAATAAAGTCTGCGAACATACCGGTCAGCGCGCCATGGCCGGCTGATGACCCCATCACCATGCTGACTACCGGAACCTGACCCTTAAGATCGGCAACCAGCTGCAGATCATTAGGGGTATTGGGGTAGCGTTCCTCGGTATTGCCCGCGCGCTCACCAGCGCCATCGAGAATGATCACTAACGGCAGGCGTTGTTCCAGTGCCAATCGTACGAGGCGGGTGCGCTTTGCGGCGTTGGCGTGACCTATTGACCCACCTTTCACGGTAAAATCTTCTGCCAGTGTTACCACGCTGTGGCCGTGAACGAGCCCGGTGCCGCCGACAATTCCGTCACCGGCCAAGGCAGGATGGCCACCGGGATGATTGCTGCCAGCCAACGCGCCAATTTCCATGAAGGTGCCGGGGTCAAACAAGCGATGGATTCGTTCTCGCGCGGACAAGCGACCCCTCGCGCGCTGCTTTTCGAGTTTTTCGGCACCGCCCATTGCCTCCGCGCTCGTCTGCCGGTGTTGTAACTCGTCCAGTAAGCTTTCCCAAAGTTTTCGACTGTCAGTCATCTTTCTTCTCCGCAACGTCGGTGTCCACTTTATTCAATTGCAGGCATGTAGGACACTGAAGCAACATTATTAACATGCCCAAGGCCAATTATGTCTACTCCAGAGCAAATATCTTCAATGTCACTCACGCTTGGAGCGCGTAAGGCGCGAGTGCCATGAAGGGCAGGACCAAAGCTGCTGTCGTCGTTGGAGTCGTTCTGGTTTTGGTTGCGGCTTACGACGCATTGCAACAGGCCAAAGCAGCGGCACAGGCTTATATTTACGGTTATCCGCTGGTTGTTATGGAGCTCACGCGAAAAGCGCTTGTCGCCGATAGCCATCACAATGGGTTCACCCATGGGCGTAGATTTCCCGACCACACATTCCGTCACGTCGTGCGTCCCAATAACGACACACTGTATAGCATTGCCTGGCTGGACTTAAGCGAAGACGCTGTGGTCTTGACTGTGCCCGACACCCAGGGACGTTACTATGTTATGCCGTTAATGGATGCATGGACCAATGTGTTCGCCACTGTGGGCAAGCGCAGCTATGGCACAGCGGCGGGCAGTTATTTAATCACCGGTCCGAATTGGGAGGGTGAGGTGCCGCGAGAGCTGATTACAATCAAGTCGCCCACGAAAATGGTGTGGTTGATTGGCCGCATTCAAACCAACGGCCCCAGTGACGTTCAAAATGTCGCGCGTTTACAGGAACAATTCGCACTAACACAATTGCAGCAGTGGGGAAGTGGTGTGTCTATACCTCACAAAATTCAGGACATTGCTGCTTCCGATGTCGGCAAGGATCCTTATCGGGAAATTGCAGACATGACCGGCGTGGAGTTCTTTTCGCTGTTTGCAACATTGTTGACCACTCAGTCACCGGCGCCTGCAGATAGTGAGATGCTGGCTACCATTGCTGATATCGGCCTGGTTCCAGGAGAGCCATTTAGCGTAGGTCCGTGGTCTGGCTGGTTGCTCGACAAGGCGAAGCACTTCACTCATCAGGGCGTTATTCGTCAGCTCGAGAAGCAGCCTGCAACTGAGAACGGTTGGTCGGTTAGGCGCAATCTTATAGGAGTTTACGGCACGCACTATGGCGTGCGAACGGGTGTGGCCATGGTGGGCCTGGGCGCTCTGCCTCCTGAGGAGGCGGTATATCCCAATACTAAAGTCGATGAGAATGGTCAGGCGCTGACAGGCTCGCAAGCGTATAAGTTGCATTTTCCGGCGGGGGAAACCCCTCCGTCTCAGGCGTTCTGGTCAATTACCGTGTACGACGAGCAGGGGTTTCTGGTCGAAAACTCCATTGATCGATATGCGTTGGGGGATAGGGATCCGCTGGCCTACAATCCGGATGGATCTTTGGATATTGCGATCCAGCACAATGCTCCTGAAGGTGCCGGAGCGAATTGGCTGCCTGTCCCCTCGGGGCCATTTACGCTGACGATGAGAATCTATCTGCCCGACCAGAGCTTTCTTCAGGGAAACTGGCGCTTGCCTCCCGTGGAAAGAGTCAATTAATACCTGTGAGATTGACAGTACTAGGTAACTTCCATAAAGTCCGTCCCCGGTTCAGGTGCCTGTGACGCTTTTGCGCATTGCTTAAGTAAAACAGGTTAAATGGGAAGTGAGGTGATGCCAGGCATACTCCTCCGCTGCCCCCGCAACGGTCAACAGCTTTAGCTGAGAGCCCGAAACCAGCCAGAACTGAGCAACGATGGAGCGGAGGGCTTCATACATGGTTGCCCAGCACTTTTGCTGTGTCTCCTGGATTCCCTCCCTCAGTCGCCCAAATACTGGCAATTGAGGAACTTAAATTGAACAAGCTTACCCCTTCACTCGCACTTGCGTTGGCATTTGCTACTGGCAGCGTTGCTGCCCAAACTAACAACAAACTGGAAGAGATTATTGTCGTCTCGTCGCGGGTTCCCATGCCGCTGCGTGAAATAGGAACGTCCGTTTCGGTCCTGGCTGCCAGTGAAATTCAGTTTCGCGGTTACGCCTCTCTATACGACGTATTGCGCACCCAACCGGGGGTCACTGTGACCAATACTGGTGGTATGGGTGCGCCTTCAACTGTGCGCATTCGCGGAGAAGAAGGCTATCGTACCCGTGCGTATATTGACGGCATTGATATCTCGGATCCCTCGGGTATTCAGATAAGCCCCAAGTTTGAGCACTTGATGAGTGCCGGCATCAGTCGCGTTGAAATTCTGCGCGGTCCCCAGGGCCTGATGTATGGGGCCGATGCTGGCGGCGTTATCAATATTCAGACCGACTCTACCAGAGAGGGGCTTGCCGGATCGATAGAAGCAGAGGGCGGCCGTTTCGACACCCAGCGGTTCTCCGCTAATGTCGCTGGCGGCAATGGCACGGTAGATTTTTCTGCCAATGCTGCCGATTACAGTACGGAAGGATTTAATGCGACAACCGGCGATATCAGCAGAGATAATGATGGCTATGACAATACTACCTTTCACGGGCGACTAGGCTGGAATGCGACCGAGGACTTACGGTTTGAAATCGTTGCTCGAGATGTAGATGGGGAGGGCGAGTACGATGATTGTTATGACGCCGATTTCCTGCTCTCCAATGATTGTAGTAACGATTACGAGCAACAGGCCTGGCGCGCAAGCGCTGATTTTCAACAAGGTAGCCTGACGCATAACCTGGCATATACCAAATCGGAAACTGACAGTCAGTTCTACACCGAGGGCTTGCCCGCGTTTGGAGGCGAGGGTGAGGTGGAACGCACCAGCTATTTAGGCTCCTGGGGCGCCTCTGAATCAGTGAGACTGGTCTACGGTGTAGATCTGCGCACGGATTCCTTCGATGATGGCTACAACGCTCATGAGCGCGACCAGGACGGCTATTATTTTGAATACCAGGGCAACCACCTGGAGAATGTCTTTGTGACCGCTGGCGTGCGCTACGATGACAATGAAGACTTCGGTACGCACACCACGTATCGCTTGAGTGGAGCCTACCTGTTTACGGTCGGCACTGGCGAGATGAAACTGAAAGCAGCCTACGGCACCGGCTTCCGCCCTCCCAGTCTGTTTGAAATTGCATCCAATGATAGCGGTTATCCGCCGGCCAGCCTGGTTGATCTTGAGGAGGAAGAAAGTGGTGGCTACGATATTGGCCTGACCTGGGCGTTGGACAATGGCCTCTACCTGGAGGCGACCTATTTCGACCAGGAAATCGACAATGAGATTTTTTATGATCTAGAGTTTTTCTCGGGCTACTTGCAAGAAAATGGTACATCGGATTCCAAGGGTGTTGAACTGGTAGCCATTGCTCCACTGGGAGCTGGTTTCAGCCTCAATAGCAATTACACCTATAACGAAACTAATAATTCTGAGGGTGAGCAACGCGCCCGTCGTCCAGAGCAAATGTTTAATCTGGGTGTGACGTGGCAGACGGCCTCTGACCGTTTGATGTTGGGCGTTAATCTACGCGGCGCTTACGACGCGGTTAGTACCAGCGGCGCAGCTCTGGATGATTACGAAACGCTTGATTTCAGCGCTGATTGGCGGGTAGTCAATGCTCTGCATTTGTACGGTCGGGTGGAGAACTTGACTGACGAAAAATATGAAGAGGTGGGCGGCTTCAACACTAGCGGGGCGGCCGGCTATGTCGGTCTGCGCTACAAATTTTAGCCCTATTGCCTTAAATTTCGAGTCAGGCGGAGGTGGCAAATGTCACCTTTTAGCCTGTATTTATTCACTGGCTGACACGTCAAAAGTCAAATATACTCAGAGAAGGTTAAATAATCATCGGCCGCGTTGGCGAAGACTCGAGATGCTAAAGTCAGCACAATAATGATCAAGCGATTAAAAAATGTAAATAGTCTTGTCCTGTCTTTTTTGGTGGGAGCTTTATTACTGCAGTCAGTGACCGCTGCCAGTAACGATTGCGCTATGATGGATACATCTACCCACAGCATGCCCGCCGTGGAGATGGAGCATCACGACCACACTGGACACAACATGAGCCCAGCTGATGTGGAAGCCGCATCCATCTGTTGTGGCGATGGCATGTGCTCCATGCTCGATTGTCTCTCTGTCGTCGCATTGCCACCTGCTTTTGTCGTTGCAGGGATGGTACCTAATGCACCGAACAAAGCAGCATTGAAGCCGCCCATTCCTCATTTCTCTCCCTCTACCCTGTTTAAGCCCCCCATAACGAGCTAACACAGGACAGGTACGTCTTTTTTTTAGCCTGACGTCACCTGTATTCCTCAAAACGTAAAGTACTTGCCAGTCGAACAGCAGTCGCTGTGCGCTGTGCGTGAAAATCGTTTTACCACCCAGGAGAGAGTTCGATGGAGTGGATAATAAATCAGTATCCGGGAATTCGGTTAACAGCCGTAGCGAGAATTATTTGCGGTCTGGGGCTCATGCTGTTGCCTCTGGCCTCACATGCCGGCATGTCCATTAACGACGCCATACAGCTTGCACAGGACAATGATCCCTGGCTGCAAGGCAGCGTGCATCGAGAACAGGCATTACATGCTCAAAGCACTGCTGCGGGTGCTATGCCAGATCCGATGGTCAACCTTGGGTTCGCCAATTTACCCACTGACAGCTTCGACTTTGACCAGGAGGCGATGACCCAGTTTAAGGTTGGAGTGACTCAAACCTTACCCCGCGGCGAGACGCTGGGCCTAAAACAACGCCAGTTGGCGGTTATGGGCACGCAACAACCGTTGCAGCGGCAGAACCGAAAAGCACGAGTCGCTGTGAGTGTTAGCCATCTTTGGCTCGATGCCTATCAAGCTAAACGCACTATCGATTTGATCGAGGACGATCGGGCTTTATTCGAACAGTTGGTCGATGTGGCTGAATCGAGCTATGCCACCGCCGTGGGCAAGACCCGACAGACCGACCTCGTGCGGGCTCAGTTAGAGCTCACCCGTATCGAGGATCGCTTGAGTGTTTTGCATGAGCGCCTGGAGATGTCATTGGCTAAATTAGGTGAGTGGTTGATGGCGGCGCCCACCGCGGCATCGGGTGAATGGCACAATTTGGCGACGGAAAACTTTGTAATACCTGAACAGCTACCTGAGATCGCGTTGGGCAGGCCAGCTTTGCTTAACACGCACCACAAGCCTGATCTCCGAGAGATCGCATCTAATCTCATTTCTCATCCAGCGATTGTGAGCCTTGACCTGAAAATTGATGCCAGTGCTACCGGTATCAAAATCGCTGAGCAAAAGTACAAGCCACAATGGAAGCTTAACGCCAGCTATGGTTACCGCGACGATGATCCTAACGGCGTTGCCAGGTCGGATTTCTTTTCGGTTGGATTCTCTTTCGACGTTCCGCTCTTTACCTCCAATCGACAAGACCAGCAGGTACAGTCTGCAGCAGCGATGACAGAAGCGATTAGAACAGAGCGAGCGCTTCTACTTAGAACCATGGTCTCGTCTTTCGAGACTCAACGCTCACGGTTATTGCGACTTGAGGATAGGCGAGCGCTATACCGGACTCGACTGCTCAAGGAGATACAAGATCAGGCAGACGCCTCGCTAACGGCTTACACCAACGAGGAAGGTGACTTCGCAGAAGTTGTCAGGTCACATATTGCCGAACTCAATGCCCGTATCGATGCATTCAATATCGATGTCGATCGTTTGAAAACAATCGCACAGCTCAATTACTTTTTTGCAGAGGCACAAGTCAAGCCTGCTGGAGAACGCACATGAATAAGTTCAAAATTCCCTTATCCGTATTTGTGTTGGGCATGCTGTTAGCCGGCGCACTGAGCCATTACCTGACAAGCTTGTCGATAAATGACGCTGTGTCCGAAAGCATCGACAACGCAGCTTCAACAGAGAAAAAGCCGCTGTATTGGGTGGCTCCCATGGATGCCAATTTCAGGCGCGACAAGCCGGGAAAATCTCCTATGGGCATGGACCTTGTTCCGGTTTACCCGGCTAATAGCGACGCTTCGGAAGCGGGTGCTGGGACGATTCTAGTAGCCCCTGAAATTATCAATAATCTTGGGGTTCGGACTGCAAGCGCGGTAATGAAACCCCTGCAAACCCGCATTAGAACGGTTGGGTATGTCCAGTACGATGAGGACCGGCTGATCCACATTCACCCACGGGTGGAGGGCTGGATCGAAAAACTACATGTGAAAGCTTCTGGCGACCCAGTAACCCGGGGACAGCCCTTGTATGAGCTTTATTCGCCTGAGCTGGTGAACGCTCAGGAGGAGTACCTGCTGGTGCTGAACCGTAATAATGAACGTCTTCTTCGTGCCGCAGAAGACAGGCTTGAATCGCTGCAGATTTCCACGGAGCTGGTGAGTGAACTCAAAACGTCACGCCAGGTTCAGCAAACCATAACCTTTTATGCGCCACAGGCAGGCGTCGTCGATAACCTTAACATCAGAGAGGGTTTTTATGTTCAGCCAGGGACCACTTTGATGTCCATAGGCGCGCTGGATCAGGTGTGGGTTGAGGCAGAGGTCTTCGAGCGGCAAGCTGCTTTGGTGAGCATTGGCATGCCTGTTCATATGTCGTTGGAGTATCTGCCGGGCAGGGAATGGCATGGCGAGGTTGACTACATTTATCCATCGCTGGACGAAAAGACCAGAACACTAAGGGTCAGACTGCGCTTTGATAATGCAGATGGGGTGTTACTGCCTAACATGTTTGCCCAAGTGGTCTTTCAGGCTGACAGCAAGGCTGACGCGCTGGTCGTTCCCAGGGAGGCATTGATTCGCACTGGCGATCAGAATCGCGTCGTCCTGGCGTTGGGCAAGGGCCGATTCAAATCAATAAGCGTCAAGACTGGGCGTGTGGATGAGAATAATGCCGAAATTATAGAAGGACTGAGGAACGGTGAGCGCGTCGTCACTTCCGCGCAATTTTTGCTGGACTCGGAATCAAGCAAAACGTCTGACTTTCTTAGAATGGAGCCAGCAGATGCAGTTGACCATAGTATGCACGACATGCATAAGCGTCTGAGACCCAAGATCGAAGGGGCAGGTTCTGGAGCGAAGCACCATGATTAAAGCCATTATTCACTGGTCTGTACTCAATCGACTTTTCGTGCTGCTCGCAGCTTTTGTTTTAGTCATCGCGGGGCTGTTCTCGCTTCGTAATACACCTGTAGATGCAATTCCGGATTTGTCGGACGTTCAGGTCATCATCAAAACCAACTTTCCTGGGCAGGCGCCTCAGGTCGTGGAAGATCAGGTCACGTATCCATTGACCACCGCCATGCTGTCAGTGCCAGGTGCCGTAACAGTAAGGGGCTATTCGTTTTTTGGTGACTCTTATGTGTATGTGATTTTTGACGAAGATACTGATCTCTATTGGGCCAGGTCCCGCGTGCTTGAATACTTGAGTCAGGTTGCTCCCTCGCTGCCAGCTGCTGCTCGTCCACAACTTGGACCCGACGCGACTGGCGTGGGCTGGGTTTATCTTTATGCGCTCGTTGACAGGACCGGGCAGCACGACATCAGCGAATTGCGCAGCTTGCAGGACTGGTTCCTCAAGTACGAACTTCAGACCGTCCCTGGTGTGTCTGAAGTGTCGGTGGTGGGCGGCATGGTCAAACAATACCAGGTCAGGGTTAATCCAGAAAAACTACGCGCTTTCGATATCCCCTTGAGTCATATCCAAACGGCCATTAAGCGAGGCAATCAGGAGATTGGAGCATCTGTTATCGAAATGGCAGAAGCGGAATACATGGTACGCGCTACTGGTTACATTCAAAACCAACAGGATCTGGGGAATATTCCACTGGGCGTTAACCAGAATGGCACGCCCCTGCGCTTGAAAGACGTTGCTGAGATTGGTATCGGTCCACAGATGCGCCGGGGTATTGCCGAGCTTAACGGAGAGGGTGAGGCTGTTGGCGGTATCGTGGTAATGCGGTATGGCGAAAACGCTCAAAACACCATCAATAACGTTAAGGCAAAGATGGAGGAGTTAAAACAAAGTCTGCCTGACGGCGTGGAGATCGTTACAGTCTACGATCGCTCTGGTTTGATTGAGCGAGCAGTGAAGAATCTCTGGCAGAAGCTGCTTGAGGAATTCGTAGTAGTGGCACTGGTGTGTATGATTTTTCTGTTTCATGTGAGGTCATCGTTGGTAGCCATTATCAGTCTGCCAATAGGCATTCTCACGGCCTTCATCGTCATGCACCTGCAGGGTGTTAATGCCAATATAATGTCTCTGGGCGGCGTTGCCATAGCGATAGGGGCGATGATCGACGGTGCAATTGTGATGATAGAAAATATGCACAAGCAAATGGAAAAAACCCCACTGACTGATGAGAATCGTTGGCATGTCGTCGCAGCGTCAGCATCGGAAGTAGGCCCGGCACTGTTTTTCAGTTTGCTTATCATCACCGTGAGTTTTGTGCCCGTATTCGCTCTCGAGGCGCAAGAGGGGAGAATGTTCACGCCCCTGGCCTATACTAAGACCTATGCAATGGCGGCAGCGGCGGCGCTATCTATTACCTTGATACCGGTACTGATGGGATATTTTATTCGCGGCAATGTGCTACCAGAGGATAAGAATCCCTTAAACCGTGCGCTTATAGCTGGCTATGTACCTGTGCTGAAAAAAACACTGCGCTTCCCTAGAACCGTTCTGTTTTTAGCCGCAACGGTATTGGCCACTACGGCTTGGCCGCTAGTCAATATTGGGAGTGAGTTCATCCCCCCGTTAGACGAAGGTGACCTCATGTATATGCCCACTACCTATCCGGGTATCTCAATCGGTGAGGCTCGTCGAATTCTGCAACATACCGATAAGTTGATAGCCACTGTGCCAGAGGTTGAGAGCGTGTTTGGAAAAATTGGCCGAGCAGATACCGCGACCGATCCAGCTCCGCTCACCATGATCGAAACCTTCATCCAGTTAAAGCCGCGGGAGCAATGGCGTGAGGGCATGAGTACGGAAGACCTGAAGCATGAGTTAGATGCGCTAATTCAATTGCCAGGGGTGACTAATGCGTGGGTTATGCCTATAAAAACCCGAATCGATATGCTCGCTACCGGCATTAAAACGCCTGCAGGGATAAAGATTGCAGGCCCCGAGCTGCGTGTTATTCAGGAAATTGGCCAGCAATTAGAGACACTACTCAAGGATGTACCGGGCACTGCCTCGGTCTACTCAGAGCGAGTCGCTGGTGGTCGCTACATAAAAGTCGACATAGATCGAGAGCGAGCTGCAAGGTTTGGCCTTAACATCGCCGATGTGCAACAAGTCGTGGCTACCGCCGTAGGTGGGATGAACGTATCACAGACAGTCGAGGGACTTGAGCGCTACCCAATCAACATCAGATATCCGCAATCTTACCGGGATTCACCCGAACAACTGAGCCAATTACCTGTCATCACCGCCGCTGGACAGCGAATTTCACTGGGCGATGTGGCACAGATTAAAATTGAGGATGGACCACCGGGCATTAAAAGCGAAAATGCACGCATTAACGGCTGGGTTTTTGTCGATATCGATGGCGTTGACATTGGGACCTACGTGAGCGAAGCCCGTAAAACGGTAAAAGAGCAACTGGACCTCCCCACAGGCTACTCCATCGTCTGGTCAGGTCAGTACGAGTACATGGAGCGAGCGAAGGAGAAGTTGGTTTATCTGGTGCCCGTTATTCTGGCCATCATCGCACTGTTGCTGTACATCAATTTCCGTATTGTCGCAGAGGTCGCTATTTTGATGGGCACATTGCCATTCGCACTGGTTGGCAGTGTCTGGCTGATTTACTGGGAAGGCTTTAATTTTTCGATTGCTGTAGGAGTTGGTTTTATCGCTTTGGCAGGGGTTGCGATTGAGACCAGTGTGATCATGATGGTCTATCTCAATCAGGCTTACGATAAGTTGCTCATCGAGTCACCAGAACCCAGTCGGTCCGAACTTGCCAATGCGGTCATTGATGGTGCAGGCCTTCGCGTACGCCCGGTCATGATGACGGCTGCGGCAACGATAGTAGGATTATTGCCCATTCTTTATGGCGCTGGAACTGGCTCTGAAGTCATGAGCCGCATTGCTGCGCCTATGGTCGGTGGAATGGTGAGTGCCGTTGTACTGACGCTGCTTGTGCTGCCCGTATTTTTCTTTCTTTGGCGTGGTCGCGGCAAGTTGCCGGAAAGCTAGCACCGTACTCTGGCCCTGATTGTGTCAAAAAAATGCTGACGAAAGTGACGCAACAGGTATGATTAGTCATCACAATGGATTTCATCCAGAAGGCTATCGTCATGCGTTGGTGGAATGATCGAGATGTAAGGGCGGCGTTGATCTGCGAGACCAGAGGGCTTAGTGAGCATGGCAAGCATGCCTAGATTTCGTTGCGGTGTTGCCGCCTGGCTTCTGGCTCTGCCTATGATCGGGCTCGCGTCAGAGCGACCTAACATCCTGTTTATTATGTCTGATGATCACGCGACGAAGGCAGTCAGCGCTTACGATGACAGCCTCATGCAAACGCCCAACATTGACCGCATAGCTGACAACGGTATTCGTTTTGATCGAGCTTATGTGGGCAACGCAATCTGCGGGCCCAGCAGAGCCACAATGCTTACAGGCAAGCACAGTCACGGCAATGGTTTTTATAGCAATGAATGGTCTGGTGCGTTCGACGGTAAGCAGCAGACCTTTCCTCGTTTATTGCAAGGGGCGGGCTACCAGACCGCGGTGATTGGAAAATGGCACCTTTACAGTGATCCTGTGGGCTTTGACCACTGGGAGGTGATCCACAATAACTTTGAGCAGGGTTCCTACTACAACCCTGTTTTTCGTAGCGCCTCCGGTGAACAGGAGTCGGTTGGTTATGTATCGGAGCTGGTCACAGACCGCGCGATCAAATGGCTGGACGATGCAGTGCTGGATGACGCTCCGTTTTTTCTCTTTTATAGCCACAAAACACCGCACAGAGACTGGATGCCAGCTCCCCCGGAATTGGCTTCCTGGGATGACAACGAAAAGGTCGCAGAGCCGGCAACACTTTTTCGTTCCATGACCGGTGAGGTGCAGGCTCGTCAGCAGGCACGTATGAGTATTGCCGAGAACATGACAGAGAAGGATGTCAAGCTCAGTAAGGCACGCAACATGACTGCTGATCAGGAACGCCTGTGGCTGGATGCTTTTGCGCAGGGCAATGCTGTTTTTGAAAACAGCGACCTGAGCCCCGAGGATGTTGTCCGGTGGAAATACCAACGCTACATCAAGACCTACCTGGCCTCGGTTAAGAGCATGGACAGGGAAATTGGTCGCTTACTCGATCACCTGGAAAAATTGGGGCTAAGCGACAATACCATCGTTATCTACACCTCTGATCAGGGTTTTTTCCTGGGAGAAAACGGTTGGTTCGATAAGCGCTGGATGGATGAAGTTTCTTCCAGAACTCCTCTTTTAATGCAATGGCCTGGCGTCATAAATCCTGGAATCACCAGCGAGGCCATGGTGCAAAACATTGACTTCGCACCAACAATACTTGAGATGGCAGGAGTTTCTGCTCACTCGCCGATGCATGGCGTCAGTTTACGCCCACTTTTGGAGGTCCCCGACTTGGCCTGGGAGCGGGATCTTTACTATCACTTCTATGAAAACCCCGGCTTTCACGGCGTCGCTCGTCACTATGGTGTTAATACCGGGCGTTACAAACTGATTCATTACTATCAGGATAGTGAATGGGAATTGTTTGACCTTGAAAACGATCCGTCCGATCTGGTCAATCTTTATGGTGAACCGCAATACGCGGTACTGACCGAGGAATTGAAAAAGCGATTAAAAAAATTGCGCAAGGATTATGCGGTGCCGGCTGAAGAACCTGAAGCACCCTGGTATCACTCCTATTTGATAAGGGCTGCGGAGATGTTGCTGCAATAACAATAAGAACATTAATACGTAAGAGACATGGGTATGATCAAAAGGCTTTTATTGGCCGTTGTACTAGCTTTGGCAATCGCGCTGCTTTGGTTTCACGCGATCGGCAGTGGTTGGTTTGGAGAGCCATGGCAGTCCGAGGTTCCCAATGCAGGTCCCAGGGTAATTTCACAACCGTTGATTACCCGAGAGAAGGCGGAGTCACGGATTTTGTTTGGTGATCTGCATAACCACAGCAATTATTCGCTGGACGCCTATATATTCAATACAAAACTGCTGAAGGGCACAGGACGAGTGACTCCTGCAGATGCTTGCGATTTTGCTCGCTACTGCTCGGCGCTGGATTTTTGGAGCATCAATGATCACGCTGAGAGCCTCACTCCAAGGGTATGGGCCGATACGGTAAAAACTATTCAGGCCTGTAATGATAATGCTGGTGACCCAGCGAACCCGGATATGGTGTCTTTTGTCGGCTGGGAGTGGTCTAACGGCAATAGCGACGACGTTCCCAGTCACTATGGTCATAAAAATGTGGTAATCCGAACCTGGGAAGAGGGCAAGACTCCTACGCGCCCCATCGCTTCCAAGGCTACATATGACATCAGCAAGGTCCCAAGCGTTGTCATCGGTTTGATGAGCCTTCTCGAAGACCTGGATGTAGCCTCTGATTTTGGCTGGTACTCCAACGAGGGAAGCTCGGTGCCGGTTTGCCCTGACGGTGTGCCGGCGCATCAATTACCGGATTCCTGTCGAGACATCGCTCTGACACCGACCAGCCTTTACCGCAAACTCGATGAGTGGGGCTTCGATAGTATTGTCATTCCTCATGGTTTGGCCTGGGGTAACGTTAACCCGCTAACGGCAGATTTCAGGAGTCAATTGGACGAATACGAAGAGCGCTACCAAAAATTGGTGGAAGTCTTTTCTGGTCATGGTAACTCCGAGTTGTTTGTCGACTTCGACCGAATTTCCATTGCAAGCGATGGCGGCGTTTCCTGCCCGCTTGCAACCGCGGACTTTACGCCATGCTGCAGACAGGCCGAAAAAATCACTCGCAGTCGGTGTAGCGAGCCAGAGTCTGCTATGTGTGATGACTCCGTCGAAAGTATGATGAAAGCGTATTTGAAAAAAGGCCCGCTGGCAGGACGCAAAACGATCAAAGATACCGTCCTCGACGACTGGGAGGGCTGCGGACAACTACAGAACAGCTTTCAGCCCAGCGCCGCTTATGTGCCCAGAATGTCTGCTCAATACAGCTTGGCCCTGGGCTTTGACGCACAAGGTGAGCCTAAGCGGGCGAGAATGGGCATGATTGGTTCTAGCGATGGCCATCAGGGTCGTCCAGGCAGTAGTTACAAAGAAACGAACCGGGTGTTGTATACCGACAGCAAGAGCGTTGGCCGAGAAGAGGACTTTAGGTTCAGGGCCGATAGGGAAAGCGGTGCGTTTTATTATACGGGTGGGTTGATAGCAGCTCACACTGATGGCAGAGACCGCGACGCCATCTGGCAGGCACTGGATACGCGTAATGTCTACGCCACCTCCGGAGATCGGATGCTGGTATGGTTTGACTTGATCAACGGTCCTGCGGGAGAAGTCCCGATGGGTAGTGAAGTAATGATGCCAGTAAGTCCGCGATTCCGAGTCAAAGCCCTGGGCGCATTCGAGCAAGTTGCTGGTTGCCCGGATTATGCAATAGCAGCTTTGGGTAAGGACCGTGTGCAGTCTTTGTGCGGTGGTGAGTGTTATCGCCCTGGAGGCGAAAAGCGTAAGACCTTGAGCCGCATTGAAGTTGTGAAAATTCGTCCGCAAGTAAGGCCGGACGAAAAAATTGCCCCGCTAGTAGAAGACCCGTGGAGAACGTTCGACTGCCCCTCTAGCGGAGCGGCCTGCGTCGCCGAGTTTGAAGACCATCTTTACGCTGAACAGGGCCGCGCTGCTATTTATTATGCCAGGGTTATCCAGGCAGCCGAGCCTTTAATAGGCGGCGATCCCTTTGCCTGCGAGTACACTGAATCGGGACAATGCGTGAAACGCAACTATTGCATCGGCGTTAGGGCTGCCAGGGACAATAACTGCACTGCTCCCGCTGAGCCACGAGCGTGGACATCACCGATATTTGTGGAGTACCCGCAGTGAAATTTTTGCTGCAAGGACTGCTCATTCTTGTTTGCACCAACAGCGTTTCGGCTGCCGTGCAATTACGTCCGAACATTCTGTTGCTGATGGCCGAGGACATGAGTGCACGGGTCGGTGCCTTTGGCGATGCCATAGCGGTGACTCCCAATCTTGACGCATTGGCAGCCCAGGGCGTGCGCTACCCCAACGTGTTTACCACCGCCGGCGTATGCGCACCCAGCAGGGCGGCGCACATACTGGGGATGCACCAGGTAGCAACCGGTACGCAACATATGCGCACCAGCAGTCGCCCTGAAGGTGGCTATTATGCGGTGCCGCCAGACGGCGTAAAAGCTTATCCAGAGCTACTGCGCGCTGCTGGTTACTACACTTATACCGACTTCAAACTTGATTACCAATTCAGCCACGCGAATGCCTATAGCGGTCCATTTACGATCTGGGATGCTGAGGCCAGCGAAGCGATGGACTGGCGAGATCGTGCCGCAGGTCAACCGTTCTTTGGGCTGATCAATTTTATGGAAACCCATGAGAGTGGAGTGTTCACGCCGCTGGGGAACATGCCCAACAGTTTTATTCATCTCGTTATGCAGGGTATGCGCTGGTGGCGAATGGATGGAGAAATGCCTGAAGTTGTCTCACCGGAACAGGTGGAGGTTCCGCCATATTACCCTGACACCTCTGCGGTCCGTGAGGACATGAGCAGGCACTACAACAACATTGCGCTGATGGATCGCAGGGTAGGAAAAATACTGACGCAATTAGAGGCCGATGGGGTCGCTGATAATACGATCGTTATATGGACCACTGACCATGGCGATGGTTTGCCCAGAGCAAAACGCGAACTGCATGACGCGGGTACCCGCGTGCCAATGATTATTCGCTGGCCCGATAGATGGCGTCCGGGACATCTGCGCCAGGGCGAGCTGGATGAACGTCTGCTCAGCTTCGTCGATCTTGCACCCACTATACTCACGCTTGCCGGTGTCGAGGCACCTGACTACTTGCATGGGCAGAATTTTCTCGACAGTACAGTAAATGCGAGGACCCACGTTCTGTCATCCCGGGACCGCATTGACGAAATTCCCGATCGTCAGCGCAGCGTTCGGGATGAAAGTTTCAGATACATTCGCAGCTGGAACCCCGAGTTGGCTATGGGCCACTCGCTCAAATTCAGAGATAACATTGCTATGGTGCGCGAAATGCGTCAGCTCTATAACGCGGGGCGACTGAACACAGACCAGGCGCGCTGGTTTGAGTCGGTAGGGGAGGAACGACTGTTTGACATCAAGACTGACCCCCACGAGCTCACCAATCTGGTGGGCGACCCGGCTTACGCGGATGAATTACAACGCCTACGTGAAATTCTCGTCGATGAACTTGCACAAATAGGGGACCGAGAAGGACAAGCTGAAACCCGCTTGGTAGAGCAGTTCCAGCCAGCAGGAAAGCGGCCTGTCACAAGTGCACCGTCTATCGCTATCAATAATAATATTATGACCGTCGAAACGACAACCTCGGGGAGCTCAATTGGCTACAGCCTGAATGACGGCGATAATTGGCTGCTATACCACCAGCCTGTGGTGATACCTGCCGGTGCCGAGGTGCGAGTCAAAGCCGTGCGTTATGGCTGGCAGGCAAGTTCGGAAATCAGGGTGAAATAATAACCATGAACATTCCCGCGCAGCGTCGATTTTTCGCAGCAACAGCAGTCTTGCTCTGGCTGCTCACCGCGACTTTAGCAGGGGCCAGTGACGCAGTTCGGCCTAATATTATTCTCATACTCGCTGACGATGTGGGTGCCGAAACAATCAGCGCCTATGGTGGTGAATCATATTTAACGCCGCATATTGATGAACTTGCGCGAGACGGCGTGCGATTCGAGTACGCCCATGCACAGCCTCTGTGTACGCCTTCGCGGGTTAAAATCATGACGGGGCAATACAACTTTCGTAACTACAAGCACTTCGGTTACCTGGATCCCGGGGAAACCACGTTTGCGCACCTCCTGAAAGATGCTGGTTACAACACTGCGGTCGCAGGCAAATGGCAGCTTTACAACAATCGATTTGAAAATATTCAGGGTTCCTTGCCGGTGGCGGCAGGCTTTGAAGAGTTTCTCCTGTGGCAGATGGTTAATGAGGAAGCTGGCTCGCGATTCTGGGCACCCGAGCTCAGTCACAACGGGGTAGTAATACAGCACGATTCCTCAACCTTTGGTCCTGACGTATTTAATGACTACGTGTTGAATTACATTAGCCAGCACAAAGCTGAGCCTTTCTTTATTTACTACCCCATGGTGCTGGCACACGACCCCTGGGTAACGACACCTGATATGCGCAATGAAGCGGCCAGTGATCAGGAAAAGTTTGCCGCGATGATGACTTACATGGACAAGTTGGTGGGCAAGGTGCGCAGCAGAGTCGAAGCAGAGGGCCTGGCAAATCGAACCGTGATTCTCTTTATTGGCGACAATGGCACAGGACGTGACATTGTCAGCCGTCAGCGTGGTGTCAACGTGCGTGGTGCAAAAGGGAGAACGATCGATACCGGATCACGGGTACCCTTTGTCGCTTGGGGCCCTGGCAGACTCGTCGCTGGCCTGAATAGCGATAGCCTGGTTAACTTGAATGACGTCCTGCCTACGCTCGCTGAACTGGCCAAGGCAGGCCTCCCTGTTGATTATCCCGGTGATGGCGCGAGCCTGGTCCCGACACTCACTGGGCAAAAGGTGCGGCAGCGAGACAGCATCTTCATCCATTACGAACCCTTCTGGCCAACAGCCGCGCCCGCACGCTACGCCTTTGATCGCCGTTGGAAGCTTTATGATAATGGCGACTTTTTCGATATGCAGTCTGATCCCCACGAAAAATATCCACTGGATCTGGATCGCTTGGGGGAGGGGGGCGCAGGCGCGTTTCAAGCGCTGCATGCTCGCCTGCAATCAATGCCCGGAGAGCTCAGCTCGAATTGGCGTTGGTTTCCGCCGTATTTTTATCAACTGCTGGGCGCCGCTGTGATTGGGCTAGTGCTTGTTCTTATAATGATCCGCTTGTCATGGAGGTACTTCCGTCAGTGAAGAATGTAATGTTTGGATTTATCCTGCTGGTGCTCGTGGTAGGAGCCTATCTACTAGGTAGTGTTCAGTCACGAAAGGTTATTAGCATACCGCCAGCGCAGTGGGCGGGAGACAGTGACTCGGCCCAGGCCTGGCGAGAGTTTACTGCGAGCCTGGAGGCGGCCGGAGAGAGCGTGTTTGCAGCCGCCCCCGACGAGGCAGAAAGGTTAGATGGCTTGCAATATCTGGCACAGTTAGCATCAGCCTCACTAGAGATGAAATTGGCCAAAGGCAGCGCTGCCCAGCCTGAATTTACTGATTGGATGGATGGCTATCGCAAGTTTTTAGGTGACAGTCCGGATGCCATCTATCACACCGCAGAACTGTCTCCAGACTATCGTTACGAAATTTCAGGCAATGGGGGCGAGGCCCAATACCTGGGTTTCATGATTTATGGCAGCCAGCTCAATGGCTGGAACCGGGCAGCAGCCAATATCTCCAACGAAGCTATGTCTTTTGATGCAGAGGGGAATTTTACTATTCTGCTCGCCAGTAATCCGCCAGAGAATGCAGGCGAGAACTGGCTTAAACTGGACGACGATGCGCACATGATAATGGTGCGTCAGTACTATCACCACAGGGAGGGTAAGTTGGAGGCCACGTTCAATATTCGCAATCTTGATGCGCCCCAATACAGGCCAGCCAATGACGTGCAACTCGCCATGTCTTTGCGCAAGGCTACCTCGTTTTTCAACGATACACTCAGTGGTGCAATTGCGCTGGGTGAGATGCTGTCGGCGGCACCCAACAGGATTGATCCACCCAAGTCGTACAGTCCCGAGTTTGGCGGCGTGTTCTATCCCACCTTCGATAACGAATATTTTGGCAGCTGGTTTTACCTTGAAGATGACGAGGCGCTGGTAATAGAGGGTGAGGTGCCCGATGTCGATTACTGGAGTGTTTCCTTACAAAATCGCTGGATGCAGTCCTTTGATGACAGGCACAGGCAGGTGGGTTTGAATAATCACCAAATCACGACAGAAAATGGCCGCTATAGAGTGGTTGTTTCCCATCAAAAGCCATCCTCAGGCAACTGGCTAGATGCTGCCGGCAATCGAGAGGGCTTGCTGGCGATTCGCTATCAGTTGTCGCAGGGGAGCTCGAAGCCAGAGTTGAGGCTGGTGAAATTCGCCGACCTGGTGAACGCTCGCTGACATTGGAGCTAAAAAAACCGCTGCCGGGGAAAGCCTTAGGATAGCGTATCGTGCAAGCTCGATACCGAACAGGCACTACATCGAAGGTTTTTGGCTTGTCGTAAATAAACATTATCGTGTCGTAGCTTAGAATGCGCGACTATCCAGTTTGTTTCAATATCTCGCAGATACGAGTAATTGATCGGGCACTCCGGCGCCCGAAATGGAAGCGAATCAATGAGCGAGCGAGCCGGACGAAGAAAGTCCCGAGGTAGGGACGCCAAACGCGCTGCCCGACAGCAGGCGCAGGTGCAGACTACCGCATTCATCGACCGAAATATCCCGTACTTTGATATGCTCAACGAGGAAAGCCTTGAGCTCATCGAATATAACGCTGATACGGTGCTGGAAGAAATTGGCATCGATTTTCGCGATGACCCGGAAGCGCTTTCGATTTTGAAGGATGCCGGTGCGGATGTAGACGGCGAGCGAGTTCGATTTCCTCGTGGCATGTGCCGTTCAATCATTCAGGCTTCGGCTCCCTCCGAGTTCGTTCAGCATGCTCGTAACCCTGCTCGTAACGTCATTATTGGCGGCAAGCGCACGGTTTTAGTGCCTGCTTATGGTTCACCCTTCGTGCGCGATTTGGACGAAGGGCGGCGTTACGCCACGCTCAAGGACTTCCAGAATTTTGTGAAGCTCGCCTATATGGCGCCCAGTATGCATCACTCCGGCGGTACGGTCTGTGAGCCGGTAGATGTTCCGGTGAACAAGCGCCATCTCGATATGGTCTACAGTCACATCAAATACAGCGATAAGCCCTTTATGGGGTCGGTAACCCACCCCGACCGCGCCCAGGACACTGTGGACATGGCAAAGGTGGTATTTGGTGAGGAGTTCATCCAGCAGAACACGGTTTGCACCAGCTTGATTAACGCCAACTCTCCTCTCACGTTTGACGCCACGATGTTGGGTGCAGCCAAAGTCTATGCTCGTAACAATCAGGCCACTGTGATATCGCCGTTCATCCTTGCAGGCGCAATGTCCCCGGTTACAACCGCAGGCACCGCCACTCAAATACTGGCCGAGGCAATGGCGGGCATGGCCTTTGTCCAACTGGTGAAGCCCGGGGCGCCGGTGATTTTTGGTACCTTTGCAAGCGCCGTTTCCATGCAAAACGGGGCGCCTACCTTTGGTACGCCGGAACCCAGTCTCATTTTGTATGCCGCGGCGGCCCTGGCACGCCGATTGGGCGTGCCTTTTCGCAGCGGCGGCGGTCTGTGCGCGTCAAAGACTGCTGATGCGCAGGCGGCCTATGAGTCTGCCAATACGCTGCAAACGGCCGCGCTGGCCGGTGTCAATTTCATGCTGCATACCGCCGGTTGGCTGGAGGGTGGCCTATCCATGGGCTACGAGAAATTTGTCATGGATTGCGACCAGGCCAGCATGATTGAGGTGTTGCTCAAAGGCATGGACATGTCAGAAAACGGTCAGGCTATGGATGCTCTGCGCGAAGTCGGACCCGGCGCACATTTCCTGGGTTCAGCGCACACTCAGGCTAATTTCGAGGATGCATTTTACCGCTCAACGGTCGCCGACAATAACAGCTTTGAACAATGGTCGGCAGAAGGCGAGCTGGACTGTGCTCAACGTGCCAATGTGCTGTGGAAGAAAGCGCTTAATGACTATCAGGCGCCGGAACTCGATCCCGCGATTGATGAGGCACTGCTGGACTTCATGGCACGCCGTAAAGCGGCTTTCCCCGATAAAGACTACTAGTTAACTGGCTTAGGCAGAGGTATAGGGTTGATGACTGATGATGTGAATGATCAGAATGAATGGGATGATGACGAGGAAGATGTTGTCCTGTCGGAGCTTGCCGATGATGAACTTGTTGAGCAGATGCACGATGATCTCTACGACGGTCTCAAAGAAGAAATCATAGAGGGCACAGAAATACTGCTTGCACGCGGCTGGCCTGCGGACAAAGTGTTGTCAGAGGCACTGGTCGCGGGTATGGCCATTGTTGGTATCGATTTCCGCGACGGCATTTTGTTTGTTCCCGAAGTACTGCTCGCAGCCAATGCGATGAAGGGTGGCATGGCGATACTGCGACCGCTGTTGGCGGAAACCGGTGCTGAGTCAGCCGGCACGATGGTCATCGGCACGGTGAAAGGTGATATCCATGACATTGGCAAGAACCTGGTTGCCATGATGATGGAAGGCGCTGGTTTGGACGTATTCGATATTGGAATTAACAACTCGGTCGAGGAGTACTTCAGTGCGCTTGAGCGGCACAAGCCCGATATTCTGGGTATGTCCGCGCTACTGACCACGACCATGCCGTATATGAAAGTGGTTATTGATGCCATGGTAGAGCAGGGGCTGCGTGACAAGTACATTGTCCTGGTAGGGGGCGCGCCGCTCAACGAGGAATTTGGTAAGGCTGTAGGTGCTGATGCTTATTGTCGAGATGCGGCGGAAGCGGCCACCACTGCCGTGCGGCTGATCGCCGAGCGAAGGGCCGCTGCCAGTGGCTGATGCAGTCCCCACAGATCAGCGGGCCCAACCCGATGGAGCCGTGGATTCAACGGATGCACCAGCGCCGATTCTTGTCATTGCCTGTGGGGCCTTGTCCCATGAAATTCAGCAGCTAAAAGCGATGAATGGTTGGGGCCACATCAAGATACAGTGTCTGGACGCGGGTCTTCATAACAGGCCGCAACAGATACCGGGAGAATTGCGCGAACAGATTCAACGTTACAGGCCCCAATACGACAACATCTTCGTCGCCTATGCCGATTGCGGCACCGGTGGTGCTATTGATGCGGTGCTGGAGGAAGAGGGCATAGAGCGTCTCGCTGGCGCGCATTGTTACTCCTTTTATGCGGGTGAGGCTCAGTTTAACCAGATGGCCGATGAGTGCGCTGGCACATTTTATCTCACCGATTTTCTCGCACAGCACTTTGAGCGACTGGTTATTCGGGGCCTTAAGCTGGATTTACACCCTGAGCTGCACCAGGACTATTTCGGGAACTACGAGCGTGTTGTTTACCTCTCCCAGCGCCGCGATGAGCAGATTTTAGCGGCGGCGCGCAATGCGGCAGAACGCCTGGGTCTGGAGTTCCAACACCGCCACTGTGGCTACGGAGACCTTGAAAAAGGCCTTCGGTCTCAGGTGATTGCATATGCGTGAGTGGATTTAGCGATGGAAAAAGTGATTGTTTGTTGGCGCGATGTTCCCGCCCAGGTCATCATCAAGCACCGCCGTAAGCGTGCGACAGTGGAGCTCAGTGAGCGCTTTCAAAAGGCAATAGACAAGGCTGCCATGCGCGCTGGCAAAGCCGACAGCGACGCTTACATGGAGGACTGGTGCAGGCGATCTTCCCCGCATGCCGGTGTGGGTAGTCTCGAAGACATAGCCAAAAATGTCGCTGACAGCATAGAGTCGGATTATAGCGATGACGTGCTGTCGAAAATGGTCGCTGACGTGGGTTACAGGGTGAGATAACGATGTACCGTGTGCGCCTGTGGTCGGCCCGTCATTCCAGTCTGCTTCATACCCTTTATTCAGCAATGGAGAAGGCTTTAGTTGCCCTGCATCCTGTGTTTGTAAAAATAGGGTATACGCGCGCCGAGCGCTGGATTTCAGTGATTGAAAAGCCCGTGAAGGGGTTTCTGTTTGATTCAAAGTCCTGCGGTCAATGTACGCTGGGCTCTACCGGTATGACCTGCCCCATGAACTGCCCCAAGACACTGCGCAATGGTCCCTGTGGCGGCGTTCGCGGGGATGGTAGCTGTGAAATAAAGCCCGATATGACCTGTATTTGGGTAACTGCGTGGGAGGGCAGTCAGCGCATGGCAGATGGAGAGCAGGCTATCCAAATTATTCAGGGCCCGGTCGATGCAAGTCTGCAGGGTAGCTCAGCGTGGTTGCGCGAGGCGCGCCAAACAATTGATCAGCGAGCTGGATAAGCATAATGCGATTTGAAGATGAGCCTGCGGCGGGAGAAAACCTGCCGATTCTTCCCGGGCACGTTTCTCCGGGACGATTGGAACGCGTGCTGCGCGCAGGCGTTTTTGCCGTTACGACTGAAATTGCTCCTCCTGACTCCGCCGATCCATTGGAAGTTTATGATCGGGCCAGTGCGTTTGATGGTTACGTTGATGCAATCAACGCGACCGATGGCTCCGGCGCACATTGTCATATGTCCAGCGTCAGCATGTGCGCATTGTTGACGCGCCGTGGCTACTCAACCGTGATGCAGGTCTCCTGCCGTGACAAAAACCGAATCGCAATACAGGGCGATGTTTTGGGTGGCTCGGCTATGGGGGTATCCAATATTCTTTGCTTGACTGGCGACGGGGTGCAATCCGGCGATCATCCGGAGGCAAAGCCTGTTTTTGATATGGATTGTATGACCTCTTTGGAAATGCTTCGCGGGATGCGCGATGAGTCCCGGTTCCTCAGCGGCAGAAAGCTCACTCATCCTCCCCAGGTATTTCTGGGAGCTGCAATAAACCCTTTTGCACCACCCTATGATTTCAGACCGCTGCGACTGGCTAAAAAGGTGGCCGCTGGTGCCCAGTTTGTTCAGGGCCAGTACTGTTTCGATATTGAGATGTTCAAGGAATATATGTCCCGGGTTAGGGATATGGGGCTCCATGAAAAAGTGTTCATCCTGCCCGGTGTTGGGCCATTGGCTTCGGCGAAATCTGCTGAGTGGATTCGCTCCAATGTGGCCGGGGTTCATATCCCCGATGCTGTGATCAAGCGTTTGAAAGGCGCCGAGAATCAGGCTCAGGAAGGGACTAATGTGTGTATTGACATGATTAACCAGGTACGTGAAATCGAGGGTGTTGCCGGCGTGCACATCATGGCCTACCGGCAAGAACACCGGGTCTCTGAAATCGTCGAAAAAACCGGTGTGCTTGGCGACAGACGCCCCTGGGAACCCAGGATTTATCAGGATACATTTGGCCAGGCTGAGCAGACAGCAGACTCAAAAAAATAACCAAAGTCGCATCCGGATTCGGCACCGGCAACGCAGTGGAGAGACGTATGACAACAACCGTGATCAGTTCAGCCAGTAAGGAAGTCAAAATCGGTTTCGATGAGCCGTTTGTCATTATTGGTGAACGTATCAACCCTACTGGACGAAAAATTCTCGCTGAGGAGATGAAAGTCGGGGATTACAGTCGAGTAGAGGCCGATGCCCTGGCCCAGGTCGAAGCGGGCGCCCATATGCTGGATGTGAACGCGGGAATACCGTTGGCGGATGAGCCCGCAATTTTGGCCGAGGCCATACAGCTGGTCCAGTCGATCACTGACACTCCCATTTCTATCGACTCGTCCATTGTCGAGGCGTTGGAGGCAGGACTCGCAGTTTACCAGGGCAAGGCGCTGGTCAACTCTGTTACTGGCGAAGACGAAGTGCTTGAACGTGTGCTGCCTCTGGTGGCCAAATACGGCGCCGCCGTAGTGGCCATTTCCAACGATGAGACGGGTATCTCTGAAGATCCCAACGAGCGTTTCGAAGTGGCGAAAAAAATTATTGAACGGGCTGCGGACTATGGCATTCATTACAGTGATGTTGTGGTGGATCCGCTGGTAATGCCCATCGGGGCAATCAATAGCTCGGGCAAGCAAGTGATGCATCTGTTGCGGCGATTGAGAGAAGAGCTGAAGGTGAACACGACCTGCGGCGCGTCTAATGTGAGCTTTGGCTTGCCGAATCGTAATGGTATCAATAGCTCTTTCCTCAATATGGCGATTGCCGCAGGAATGACCTCAGCGATTACCAGCCCCTTGCATGCGGAAGTCATGCAGGCTGTGCGTGGTGCCGATGTCATGATGGGGCATGACCCGGATTGTACTAACTGGATTCGGGCTTATCGCGAGCCTGCTGCAGACGGTGCGGACCAGGGTGCGCGTGGTGGTCGCGGTCGCCGACGACGCAGGGCTTGAGTTGTCCGGTATGAAAGCGAAAGCAAAGGTGTTGCTTTGACAGCAGAACAGGTGAAGGTGGTATTTACGCCATCGGGTCGTCGCGGTAGCTTCGATGTAGGCACACCACTTTTGGAGGCGGCGCGCGTACTCGGCGTGGATATTGACTCCGTGTGCGGCGGGCGCGGGCTCTGCGGTCGCTGCCAGGTGACCTGTACTGAAGGTTCTTTCCCAAAGCACGAAATCGTTTCCCAGGCAGAACATTTGTCGGCATTTACCCAAGTCGAGAAACGCTACGGTGAACGCAAAAAACCACTGCAGGATTCCAGGCGACTGAGTTGCCATACTCGCCTGCTCGGGGACGTTGTCATTGACGTGCCACCCGAGAGCCAGGTTCACCGCCAGGTTGTCCGCAAGGATGCCGAGCACCGGGATATTCGCCTGGACCCCACTATCCATATGTATCATGTGCAGGTCGATGAAGCGGACATGCACGACCCCAGGGGCGATTTCGAACGTTTATTGGAAGCTCTTGAGCGAGAGTGGCAACTGACCGGACTGGGTTGCGATCCCCTGCTGCTGCCCACCCTGCAGCCAGTGCTGCGCAAGGGCAACTGGTCGGTGACTGTAGCGGTGTATCGCGGTGAGCAGATCATGGCCTTATGGCCGGGCTTTCATGACCAGGCCTATGGTGTGGCAATCGATGTCGGGTCGACGACAGTTGCTGCTCATTTATGTGACCTGGTGAGTGGTGAGGTTCTCGCCAGCGGCAGCCTGATGAACCCGCAGATTCGATTCGGTGAAGATCTGATGAGTCGGGTTTCCTATGTGATGATGCATCCAGGCAAAGAGCAGGAGATGACCCAGGTCATCCGCCAGGCACTCAATCAACTCATTGCTCAGGTCAGCTCAGATATCGCAGCCAGTACAGATGACGTGCTGGAAATTGCCATCGTGGCAAACCCGATCATGCATCATCTTTTGTTAGGGATTAGTCCAGTCGAATTAGGTGGGGCGCCCTTTGCCCTGGCCACTGATGCCGCGCTGAACCTCCTTGCTCGTGATCTCGATCTGGTCATGCACCCTGGTGGCCGGGTGTACATGTTGCCCTGTATTGCCGGGCACGTGGGGGCAGACACCGCAGGGGTCATCCTCTCGGAAGAACCTCAGCTGCAAGACGAGATGACCTTGCTGGTCGATGTGGGTACTAATGCAGAGATCGTATTGGGTAACAGTAACCGGCTGTTAGCCTGTTCCAGTCCTACCGGGCCGGCTTTCGAAGGTGCTCAGATCAGCTGTGGACAGCGCGCCGCTGCCGGTGCCATTGAACGTGTTCGAATTGACGCACAGACGTTGGAACCCAGGTTCAAGGTCATTGGCTGCGAACTCTGGTCCGACGACCCTGAATTTGCCGAGCAATCAGGGCAAATTGGTATCACCGGCATTTGTGGCTCGGGCATCATTGAGGTGGTGGCGGAGATGTTCCTTGCCGGAATCATTAGTGCTGACGGGGTGGTTGACGGCAGTTTGCGCAACCGAAGCACGCGCATCATAGAGAATGATCGTACCTGGTCCTACGTATTGCATCAGGGAGAGTCGGAGATCAGCGTGAGCCAGAATGATATCCGGCAGATTCAATTGGCCAAGGCGGCCCTCTACGCTGGTATTAAGCTATTAATGGACAAAATCGAAACACAATCTATACAGCGTATCCGGCTAGCGGGTGCTTTTGGCAGCCAGATCGATGTCAAACATGCCATGGTATTAGGGCTTATTCCAGATTGTGCATTGAATCAGGTCTCGTCGGCGGGCAATGCTGCCGGAACAGGAGCGCGGATCGCGCTACTCAACAGAGAGTCCAGGGGGGTCATTGAGGCTGTGGTGGGCGACATCGAGAAGATTGAGACCGCCGTAGAGGCTAAATTTCAGCAGTATTTTATTGAGGCTATGGCTTTTCCTCACAAGAGCGACCCGTTTCCTAATTTGTATGCCGAAGTGGCGCCACCAGCACAAAAACAAGCACAGCCAGACACCGGTTCTAGCCGACGCCGGCGCCGACGTTCCCAGGCCAGTTCAGGGGCCGATTAACCCGGCTGGCTGCGAATTTTATGGTTAAATTGGAGTGAGCTGGCAGATTATCAATGTCATTAATTAATAAATAAAAGATATTAATACATTTGTCCTTTTAATTGGCTTTTAATTGGAGTCTGGTAAAGTAGAGAAGAGTTTAAGGGTAGCAGCGTGGCTGTTGCTATCAGGTCACTGCAAAAACAGTGAGCCACGGTTTTATAAATAAATAATTCAAAGAAACCTGAGGTAAGACATATGTTCCATAAGAAGACCTTGAGCAGGGCTGTATTTTCAGTGGTTACAGCAGGGGTGGTTGCCGGTCAGTCGAGTCTGGCCATGGCGCAACTAGAAGAAGTGATCGTCACCGCAACCAAGCGCACCGAGAGCACACAGGACATCGCGGTTGCTGTTTCTGCAATCACTGAAGACTCATTGGATGATTTTGGCATAGCAAACTTCGCTAATTACCTTACTCAGTTGCCCGGAGTGACGGCAGGTGGTGCCGGCCCAGGCCAGAACACCATTTACATTCGAGGTGTCGCCTCGACCACGCCCAACCTGACTACTGCAGGTGTCGCGGGCTTGGTGCCTAACGTGGCAATGTACCTCGACGAGCAACCCATGTCGCAACCAGGCAGGAACCTCGATGTGTACGTGGCTGATATTAATCGGGTTGAAGTACTTGCCGGTCCCCAGGGAACACTGTTTGGCGCCAGTTCGCAGGCGGGTACCGTACGATTAATCACCAACAAACCTAATATGGACGGTGTTTCCGGTAATGTTAAGGCCGGTGTTTCGTACACCAAAGACGGCGAGATGAGTAATAACGTCAATGCCACTTTGAACGTTCCAGTGGGTGACTCCTTCGCTATTCGTGGCACGGTCTATGTGGATAACATGGGCGGCTATATCGATAACGTTTATGGTACGCGTTCTACAGAGCAAAGCGCTCGATTCCGGCCGGCTGGCACAGTGCGCAGTAATGGGGTGCCGGTTGCCGATTTCCGTGGCGGCTTCCAGGCAGGTGCCGACCTGAGCAATGTCAAATTTAACACCCTGGATAATGGCACGCTGGTGGAGGAAGATTTCAACGATACTACCTACGCCGGGTTCCGTCTGAGCGGTCTTTGGGATATTTCTGAAGACTGGAGCTTGCGTGTTGGTTACATGGATCAATCCATTGAGAGCGACGGTACCTTTTATGTAGATCCGGAGCTGGGCGATTTTGAAATCCAGCGGTTCCAGCCTGAAGAAATCAAAGACGATTTCTACAACGTTAACTGGACCTTAGAAGGGCGAATGGGTGCCCTGGACCTGATTTATGCCGGTGCTTATACCGACCGTGAAAGCGAGCAGAATATCGATTACACGGATTACCTGTATATCGGCCAGTATATTCCCTATTACGTTTGTGACTATTACGTATCCTATACCAGCTATTCCCCCGGGAACGTCCCGACGGGCACTTGTTACGCACCATCGCTCGCAGTGGGCTCCGTCTCGACTAGCGAGATAATGACCCACGAGATTCGCTTTACCACCAATGGCGATGGCCCCTTGCGTGCAACAGGAGGCGTTTTCTACAGTGACATGGAGTTCACCGAGCGCAACGACTTCACTTATTACAACTCGGAATATGTTGATGTCTGGGGCGGCGGTAGCGGAGATGGCTTTGGCTTTGTGGACAACAAGACATTCCCCTCTCCTGGCTATCGGTCAGATACCGGTCCGTTCCCCCAGGGCGTCATTTTCCGCAACGATATCCGGCGTACTGACGAGCAACTGGGTGTTTTTGGTGAGTTGACGATGGACTTGGGCGACCATTTTGCGATTACCGGTGGTTTGCGCTGGTACGATTACGAGGTTGATTTTGAAGGCAGTGCCAACTCCTCGTTCTGTGGCATGAGTGGCGTAGATTACAACTCATTCGGTACTGATATAAACGACCTTTATGACGGAGACGGACAGTTCACCTGGATAGGTAACCCAGGCGCTTGTAGCACTCTCTACGAGGACAAGCCAGTTTACAGTAACGACAATCTTCCCGCTGCGGACGATCCTAATTACGACCGGATTGTCAACTCAGTAAATGCGCCTGACAAGGGCGAGGATGACGGTGTCATTGGTAAGGTGAGCTTTGCCTGGACACCCAGTGACAATCAGCTGTGGTACGTCACCTGGTCTGAGGGCTATCGTCCTGGGCTGCTTAACCGCCCTGGTGGTGCATATCAGGCGGCAACCGGCTATACCGTGCCCTTCGACGTGCAAAGTGATGATGTCACTAACTATGAAGTTGGCTGGAAGCTTGACCTGTTAGACGGTCATTTACGCTTCAATGGAGCGGCCTTCATGATTGAAATTGAAGGCTTACAGACGACTATTTTCGATACCAGTATCGTCAACCTCTTCTTCTCGGACAACGCGGCAGATGCAGAGGTTAAGGGTATAGAAGGTGACGTGAGCTGGCTCGCAACAGAGCGTTTGACCATCAGCGGTGCATTCTCGATTCTGGATACCGAAATTACCAAGGTACTGGTTCCTACAGGTGATGTTATCAAAGGGTCTGAGCTGGCGTATGCACCAGAATTCCAGGCTACGCTGTCAGGTCGATATGTGTGGGAGGCGGGTAATGATATCTGGGCTCACGTGATGCCTTATATCAGCTACTCAGATACGTCTTACAGCGACATCATTCAGATGAACCGGGATGAACTTGATTCCTGGCTGATGGTTGGCATTAGTGGCGGCGTTACCAGCGGCCCCTGGATGGCAGAACTGTTTATCGATAACCTGACGAATGAGGAAGCGGCACTGGGCGCCAACTACGTCAACGATCGCAGCCGGTTTGCTTACGCTCGGCCAACGAACGGCGGTATTCGATTCTCTTATGAGTTCTGACTATTCGAGTCGGCTTGTGTAACAATAAACGCCCCGATCCCGGGGCGTTTTTCATTCAGGCGACAGGATAGTTATGCCAGTTAACTCCGTTAAAATTTCCGACGATCTTGGGCAGATACAGAAGCTTATTTCTGCAGGCGAGTTGCCTGCTGCGCTCAAACAACTTGAGGGCCTCCCGGAAGACGTCCGCGATTCAGTTGATGGACTCTACATGGCGGCCGTGTGCTTTCGTCACATGGGGCGACTCGCAGAGGCTGAAGAACGTTTGCTGCGCTTGATTTCGTTTGCGCCTGAGTTTTCCCGGGCGCATCAGGAACTGGGGCATCTGCGCAAGAGCCATGGACGCACCAGGGACGCGCTTACGGCCTATGTTCGTGCCTGCACGATTAATCCCGCGCTAGAGGCCAGTTGGCGATCTCAACTGACAATCTTGCAATCATCACCCGACGACGACACACGTCAGCGGCAAGACCAGATCAGCGCTCAGCTCGATTTTTTGCACTCTCTTCACCCGCATATACTCGCCGCAACGGACATGATGCATGAGGGCAAGTTAATAAAGTCGGAGAATCTGTGCCGTCGATTCTTGCAACAAAATCCGAAAAATGTAGAAGGAATGCGTTTGCTCGCAGAACTTGGTCTGCGCCTGGGAGTTCTTGAAGACGCAGAATTTCTGTTGGAAAGCGCTGCGGAATTTGAACCGGATAACATGCGCGTCCGCCTCGACTATGTGCAAATATTGCAGAAGCGGCAGCGTTTCGCGCATGCACACGATGAGTCTGCACGACTGCTGGAAATCGCGCCCGCTAACCCGCAGTTTCAATCACTGCATGCGATACAGTGCATGCAGATTGGCGATTACGAGAACGCTCTGGCGACCTTCGAAAAGGTCCTTGGGATTCTGCCAGGCGATCCCACCACGTATGTATCACGGGGTCATGCACTCAAGACCAGCGGTGACACTGAGGCGGCGATCGAGTCCTATCGATCAGCGGTGACCTCTCGGCCCCATCACTGTGAGGCCTATTATTCGCTGGCGAACTTGAAGACCTATCATTTTAGCGATAATGAACTAGCGGCAATGCATGCCATTACCGACAGCGATGACCTGGCTCCGATGGATCGTGTTTACCTCAACTTTGCGCTGGGTAAAGCCGCTGAAGATCAGAATGACTTTGAGAGCGCGTTTCGCTATTACGCCAGCGGCAATGAACTGAAGCAAGCGCAGTCTCGTTATCACGCCGACGATACCACCGAAGAATTTGCCGCCCAAAAACAAGCCTGCACCAAGTCGCTTTTTTCGTCTCGTGAAAATACCGGCTGTCAGGCGCCTGATCCCATTTTTATCGTAGGCTTACCACGAGCGGGATCTACTCTGTTGGAACAGATACTCTCTTCACACAGCCAGGTTGACGGCACACTGGAGCTGCCCAATGTACTGTCGTTGGCGAGCCGCTTGCGCCGCCAGGGTAGGGCAAGTGGCACGCCTTACCCGGACAACCTTGCGAGCATTCCCCCAGAGCAATTATTGGAGTTCGGTGAACAGTTTATTGAAGACACCAAAATTCATCGCCAGGGTGCACCTTTGTTTATCGACAAGATGCCCAATAACTTTCGCCATATTGGCCTGATCTCGCTGATTCTTCCCAATGCAAAAGTTATCGATGCCAGACGCGCTCCCATGGCCTGTTGTTTCAGTGGTTACAAACAGTTGTTTGCTGACGGCCAGCTGTTCAGCTACTCGCTGCCCGACCTGGGCAACTACTACCGCGACTATGTCGATCTGATGGAACATTGGGACAAAGTGTTGCCTGGTTTTGTCCTGCGCGTTCAGCATGAAGACGTCGTCAAGGATCTTGAAACACAAGTGCGACGCATGCTTGATTTTTGTGGACTGGAGTTTGAAGAGGCTTGCATGAATTTCCATGAAACCGAACGCAACGTCCGTACGCCTTCTTCAGAGCAGGTTCGGCAGCCGATATTCGATACCGCGATCGAGCAATGGAAGCAATTTGAACCCTGGCTCAGTCCTTTGAAGCAAGCTCTGGGGCCAGAGCTTGCCCCGGATTCCTAGCCATAGTTTGCTGCTGATCCGCATTCTTGCGCATACAGTATAGGAATAGCAGATGACAACTTTTAAAAAACCGTCGCTTATCCACGCAACTGATATCGATCCGGTTCTGCAGCCCATCGCTGAAGCAAGAGGCATGCCTAATTCGGTTTACCTTGATTCTGAATTGTTCGAATTCGAGCGCGACGAGATACTGGGAAATACCTGGGCTGCGATCGGTTACACCAGTGAGTTACAAGACACCGCTTATGTGAAGCCACTGGATTTCATGGGCTTGTCGCTGCTCATCATGCGTAATAAGCGCGGTGATCTAAATGTATTCCACAATGTTTGCAGCCATCGAGGTATGGTGCTGGTCGAGGAGGCCGGTAGCGTTGCGGGCTCAATCCGCTGCCCTTACCATTCCTGGACTTACAACCTGGACGGAGAGCTCAGAGGAACGCCTCACATCGGTGGTGTCGGCGTACATACTACAGAGGGTTTCTCCTGTGAAAACCATGGGTTGAAGGCCGTTCGATCCAGCGAGTGGATGGGTATTATTTTTATTAATCTTTCTGGCCAGGCCGAAAGTTTCAATGATTATATTGCTCCGCTGGCACAAAGGTGGGAGCAGTTCGTTGGTGAAGATGGACTGGATAAACTGCAGGTTGCCGCTTGCGGGAGCAGGATGACTCTGGATATAAGAGCTAACTGGAAACTGGCGGTTGAAAATTATTGTGAGGCCTATCACCTACCATGGGTTCATCCTGACCTTAATAAGTACTCCCCACTAGATCAGCACTACAACATCATCGATAACACGATGTCGGGTCAGGGCAGTTATACCTACACGCTTTCCGAGACTGCTGGCACCATGCTGCCCCAGTTTTCGAATTGGCCGCCGCAGCAAATCCGACAAGCGGAATATTTGTCTCTTTACCCCAACGTCTTGCTTGGCTTGCAGGCGGACCATGCCTTTGCTGTCATTCTCCAGCCACTGGCCAACAACCGAACTGCAGAGCAATTGCAGCTGTATTATGTCGGTGAAAAGGCGACAGGCGACGCTTACTCGGACTGTCGCGCTGCGGTTATGGAAAGTTGGCGTGTTGTGTTTTCTGAAGATGTTCGTGTCGTTGAAGGGATGCAGAAGGGTCGTCAGTCACCGGGTTTTCAAGGTGGTGTTTTCTCCCCGATAATGGACGCGCCAACTCATCACTTTCACAGCTGGCTCGCCCACCACTACAGTAGCGCAATGGCTTAAGGATCTGCTTCGGCAGGGCTACTGTAGCAGACCAGCAGGGTCAATACGTCTTCGCTGTACAATATTAAAGCGTGTAGCACGCAAGTTCCAGGCGGCGTCAACTCCACGGGAAAGGGCTGTTGGAAATCGGATGCAGCTTTCCCTCCGCATAGCGGGAGAAACGGAAGGGCTGCAGTAGGCGCTGTGGATCTCCACAGATTTCTTCTGCTACCAGTTTGCCGACTCCCAACATTTTATAGCCGTGATTAGAGTCTGCGATAAAATAGCAATTGTCACCAATAGTATCGAACACTGGAAAACTATCAGGCGTGAATGCGCCGATTCCGCCCGAGGGTTCATCCTTGTAGACAGCCAGACTACCCGAGAAGCGAGCCTGGCAGTGAGCTAGTGCAGAGACCCACATATGCGCAAAATCCTTGCCTACAATGAATTCGGGTGACTCCGGGCCGTAGGGATCAATCGCGATTTCGTCGGTGTTTTTCTCGACGATGAATGGTGCAGCGCCCCCCTGTATACCTCCAAAATGGAAGTCCGGTTTATAGTAGATTCCCCACATCTCGCTGGTAATCAATGAACCATCGAGATCTGAGTAAAGTGGAGCATCGGTATCAACGTGGATGACCGGCGGCATTGTTCCATCATTGCTCACTTGCATATTCGGGTCTACGCCCAGAGTGCCTTCCTGTAGAGACCAATACACCCACATAGGCACACCGTTGGCAATGCTGCCATCTGTTGGGCTTTTTATACTAATGGTCGCTGGCATTTCCAGCATGTCCCAGAACTTACCGGCCCAGGGCCCGGCGGCAATCACCACGTAGTCGGATTCAATGACGCCCCGGCTGGTTTCAATCGCGCTAATACTTCCTGCGTTGTCGCGGCTAAAGCCTGTGACCTCTACCCCCGAAAAAATTTGTACTCCTTCGCCTTCGGCCTTGGCCGCTAAAGCGAGCATTGCCCGGGTGTTATTAGAATACCCGCCTGGCATTTCATGTAAGACTGATGTGATTCCCTGGGCCTGCCAGTCATCAAAGATGCCCTTCATGTAACGCTCACAATCGGCTTTACCCTCGACGAACGTGGATTGATAGCCAATTGCCTGCTGCTGCTGATAGATGGTAGCGACGTCGCTATGCATGCGCTCACAACTGACCTGCATGTAGCCAACAGGGTGGTAACTATAAGCCTGCGGATCACTTTCCCAGACCTTGACACTGTGCGCCATTAGCTCGCGCATGGAGCTCTGATAGTAATTGTTACGGATGACTCCACAGGCTATGCCGCTTGCACCGGCGCACACGCCAGTCTTGTCTAATACGATGATGTCTTTGCCAGACCCAATGCCCCGAGACTTAAGTTCCAACGCCAGATGGTAGGCAGTACTCAGACCATGTATACCGGCACCGACGATGACATAGGTTGAGCGATTGGGAATTGCCATGTTTGCATCCTTTTGGAGTGCGTGCGCCCGTGCGTTTCTTAGTTACGTTAGACTATCGCTGCGTCTTGGCATGCTTTCAAGGCCGCCGTGCCGACCGCTGCGCCCTTGAACTCCAACATCGCATCGAGCAAGGAGAGCCATAAAAACTCTGCTGAGCTGACATCACTCAGAATGTAAAAACAGGGAGTAGGTCCAAGGTCGTTTCGAACGATGATTGCGTTGACGCGAGCAATAGATGTCTGGGCGACTTCGCCCTGGGCAAATTTGCCCGGGCGCAGGTCTACCGCGCAGACTTTGGAGAACGTCTCCGCCGCATGAATTCCTGTCAGCGCAAACCAGCAATGGGAATCCGCCCTGGGGAGCAAGGAGACGCCTTGTGATGCCTCTACCGACCAGTTCTGCGGTAGTGTGTCGGCCAGCATGCTTTGACGCTTTAGATCTGATAAGACCAATAGTTCTTGATGCGAGAGGCGCACCAGCAGGCTTGAGTCCGAGTGTGCATGAGCGAGATTCGGGGCTTCTGGTAATGCAACACCATTACCCAGTATCCATTCCGCTGCACCCGGTCCCTTGAAACCCGTTCGGGGCAAGTTGGATAAATCTGCAAGACCTAATTGACCGACACTCTCAGATTCTTTTGCCAAGTCAGCATAATGAGTAACTGAACCGTCTGCTGTGTCGAATTCAGCGTTGTTTTTTAAATGCCATCGGTACAACTGGCTGCGACGTATAAAACGCTCAGGGTTTGGCGACGCGGCGGATATGTCACTCATATCAAAGCTCCTGACGCTGGGTTTGCGGGTCGTAAAAGGGAGTGGAGACAACTTCAGCATCCACTTTTACGCCGCCGGCAGCCTTGATGCAAAGCACGTAGCCGGGCTCCGCCATGTCTACTGGAACATAGGCCAGACCAATAGGTTTGCCAAGGGTGGGAGAGTGATTACAGGAGGTGACACGTCCCACCATCTGCTCTCCGTCCAGAACAAGATGGCTCTCTAATGGGACGGGTGCGGAGGCGTTATTGATCACAAACCCGACCAAAGTGCGCTGCAGGGGCTTTTTTTCCAGTTCGGCGATAGTTCTGCCACCCACAAAAAATGGCTTCTTGCGCGAAACAGCCCAGTTCATCTGGACCTCCATCGGATTGGACATGGCGTCCGTATCCTGGCCAATGATGATATGAGATTTTTCCAGTCGTAACACTCGCTGCGCCTCAATGCCAAAGGGCTTGATCTCATGGGAGTCGCCCGCTTTCATAAGAGCGTCCCAAAGGTATTCTCCGCAGTGCTGAGGCGCGTGAATTTCAAACCCCAGTTCACCGACAAAGCCAACGCGCACCAGGCGTGCCGGTACACCGGCTACGGTGCCCTCGCGAACGCCCATATAGGGGAATGCATCCGCGCTGAGATCGACGTCATCACACAGCTGTTGTAACACCTGTCGCGAGTTGGGGCCGGCAATATTAATGCCGCACCAGGCTGAGGTCACATTGGCTATATCGACATTGAGGCGCCATTGAGCATTCCACTTAAGCATGCTTTGGTACACGCGGTCGACGCCGCCCGTGGTTGCGGTTACGTAGAAGTGCTGTTCATGAAAACGGCAGGCAACGCCGTCGTCAATGACGACGCCGGCCTCGTTGGTCAGTAGCGCGTAGCGAGCGCGTCCCACGGGCTGCTTAACGAAACCAAAGGTATAAAACCGATTGAGGAATTCGCCGGCATCGGGACCTCTCACGTCGATGCCACCAAGGGTGGAGACATCCACTATGCCGACTTTATTGCGCACGTGGTTGACCTCTGCATTGATGCAGTCCTGCCGCAGTTCTCGCGGCCCGTAGTACGCTGGTCTGTCCCAGGCGCCTGCCTGCAGCATCTGCGCGCCTGCTTCAATGTGGCGATAATGAATGTTGCTGCGACGCTGTGGGTAAAAGCTGCGCCCCGCACTGTGACCTAATCGTTCCGGCGCAAAGGGTGGGCGAGCGGTCGTCACTCCTGTCTGAGCGATTGTTTTCTGAGTTGCGGATGCGACTAATCGCGCTGTTGCCAGAGCTGAGTGACGGCCCTGAGAGGGGCCCATACCACAGGTTGAGTAACGTTTAACCAGCTGCACATGTTCGTATCCGTCGCGTGTGGCGTTAATAATATCGTCGATCTGCAGGTCTTCATCGAAGTCGACAAATTCCTTGCCCTGGGGATGAGGAAAAATAGGCCAGCTGAAGTTGGGGCTGTTACCGTCGCGAGCCGCTACCGCTGCGGGCACTTCTTGGTGCACAGAGCCGATGGCATTGCAGGCGATCAAGGCAGCACGCCGCGCATCCGCACGCACAGCATCGAGGTTCCAAAGACCGTTTACAGACCCGGCTATCTGGTATGCATCCGGTAAATGAGTGAGGGTAAACATTGCGCTATCATCGTCATAGCTGAGTTTGCCGCCTGCCTGACAGACCAACTGGTAAGTTGGAGTGTAACCAACGGCCACGCACAGTAGGTCACACTGCAGCGTTACACCATTGTCTTCACAGCGTCCTTCACCTGCAATTTTACGAACTTCCACTGAACCAAGGTGATTTTTGCCCGGCGCTGCTAGCGCCTCATAGACGGCGGAGCCGGTTTCTATGGGGATACCCTTGTCGATGACGGCTCTAGCCACTTCGTCATACTGTGGCTGCTGGCGTAGTTCAACGACAGCCTTTACGTTTACGCCCGCATCGATTAGATCCAGCGCAGTTCCGTAGCCATCATTATTGCCAGCTAATACGACAGCCGTGGTACCCGGGCGCACACCGTAAAGGTGAATCAGACGCTGGGCAGCGCTACTCAACATGATGCCGGGCAGGTCATTGTTGCGAAATACTGCCTGTTGTTCCAGCGCACCCACGCACATGATGGTTTCTTTTGCGCGGACCTTGTGCAGGCGTTTGCCTTGTATTATTGGCAGCCAGTTATCTGCGAACCAGCCGTTACAAATGGCATCTGTCATCACCTCCACATTGACCAGTGCCGCAATTTCCCCGGCCAGTGTGTCACGCAGTGCCTTGCCAGACTCACCCTCTGCATCAAAGCGTGCGTAATTGAGCGATCCTCCTAAGGTCGGATTTTCATCCACCAGCAGGACTTCAGCACCCGAGCGGGCCGCCTGCAATGCTGCCTCCATGCCGGCTGGGCCACCGCCAACCACCACAACATCATAGAAGCGGTATTGCTTGTCGTAGTATTGCGGTTCGAACTGTTGATCAAGGACACCAAGGCCGGCTTTTTTTCGCACCAGCGGAGCCCATTTTTCCCAAATGCCTTTCGGTTTGAAAAAGGCTTTATAGTAAAAGCCAACAGGCAGAAAGCGAGAAAAAAGTTCAAGCCATGCCGCGCGATCACGCTCCAGCGTTCCGCTGACATTTTGCGCATGCACTTCCAGCCCTGCAGATATCTGCTGCCGATCTGCCAATACATTCGGGTCTGAAGGTAGCTGTACCAGTGTGTTTGCGTCCTGCCCAGCCATTGTCAGCGGTCCGCGGGGGCGATGGTATTTAAAGGAGCGGCTTAATAGCCATTGCCCGTTGGCAGCCAGCGCACTGGCGATGCAGTCACCCTCAAAGCCCCGATAGTCTCGGTTATCGAAACGAAAGCTAAGCTCTTGCTTGCGATCAAGGAGTAAACCATAGGGAGGAGGTAATCGATTTGAAGACATCATTGATCGTCGCCCTGCACCATACCGCCAGCTGCCTCGCTGGCAGGGAATGTGCGCAATAATTCGTCAGTGATTGTATTGCGCTCCGCCAGGAACCAGTAGGAACTTGGCGTGTGGCACCACCACTCGATAACGACGCCGGCATTATTGTCGTGAAAAAATACGTGCTCGGCCCACTCTCTGGCTGTGCTGCTATCCGGGTCTGGCATGGAATGAAATTCACCACCATAGGTGAACTCCGAGATGTTACGAGGCCCATTCAAGGGGCAGTTCAATATTTTCATGGTGTTGCTATGCCCCTAGTGACTGGCTGCGGTGGCGCCGGCTTCGTTAATTTGTTCGAAGCGGTAGAAACGCTCTAGTTCGAACGGTTTGATAATGTCTGGAGGTGAGCCTGTGGCCACCAGCTCCGCCATGGTTTTGCCACAAATGGGTGTGGCTTTGAATCCCCAGGTTCCCCAGCCCGCGTCCAGATAATAGTTCTGTACCGGACTGAGGCCCATAATCGGACTGTAATCGGGCGTCATGTCAGTTGTGCCCGCCCACTGACGCATTAAGCGCGCCTGAGACAGAAAGGGAAAAAGCTCTTGTACCGCAGACGCCAGCGATTCGCGCTGGTCTAGTGTCGCGCGTGTGTTGTAAAGAGGGTAGGGGTCCGAACCGCCACCAATGACGAACTCACCCCTGGAAGTCTGGTGTATATAAGCATGCACCTGAGGTGAGCTGACGTGCGGATTCAACAGAGGTTTGTATGGCTGCGTCACCATTGCCTGCAGCGGATAAGAATGAATCGGCAGCTTGATTCCCGCCATGCGCGCCACGATAGAACTGGCACCCGCGACTGCCTGCACCACAATGCCACAGGAGACGCGTCCGCGGTTAGTTCGCACGGCGGTGACCCTACCTTCAGTCACCTCAATATCTTCTACCTCGGTTAACTGGTGCAGTTCTACGCCGCGACTACAGGCGCCCCTGGCATAACCCCAGGCGACTGCGTCATGGCGAGCCGTGGCTCCGTCCGCGTGCCACAGTCCTGCGAGAATGGGGTAGCGAACATCTTCGGACATCTGCAGGCTTGGCACTAGCTCACGGATGGTCTGTCGATCGACCAGCTCCGAACGCACCCCCAGGTGCTGGTTAACTTCGGCGCGCCAGCGAAAACTCCGAATAGCAGCATCGCTATGAGCCAGGGTCAGTTGTCCCCGGTTTTCCATCATGATGTTGTAATCGAACTCGTTGCTCAGGCTCTGGAACATCTTTACCGATTCGCGATAAAAGGTGACGCCTTCTTCGGTAAGGTAGTTGGAACGAATGACGGCGGTGTTGCGCGCGGTATTGCCACTGCCCAGGTAACTTTTTTCCAATATCGCGACATTGGTAATGCCGTGGTATTTCGCGAGGTAATACGCGATACCGGTACCATGTCCGCCGGCGCCAATAATGACGACATCGTAGTGCTTCTTGAGCTCTGTCGCGGGTGTGAACTGATGCTTGCCCGGATACCGCTTTTTGAGTCCGTATTTTAGTAAGCCAAAAGGCATAGAACACCCCTGAAGGTAACTGGCTGGGTCACTAGCCACTTGTAGTCTGGATTGGTCAGCTTTGCCAGCGCAGTTCCGGTTAACATCATTGTGCTCAAGCGCCAGCGCCCATGCGTGACTGTTCTGATGATTCCACCAGAACTATTTGCGCCAACGCCTGCAGTTGGGTCCAGAGGTCTTCCTCTATGGACAGGCCCTGCATCAGGGAAGCGTGGTAGTTGTTCTGCAGGGCTGCAGGCAGGACGTTTGTGCCCGGATTATCGCCATCAGCTATCAATGAGCCTATGTGATCATCCGGCGTTACCGGTTTAGTACTGCATTCAACAAATAGCGACTGTCGTTGCGAGTCTTCAAGGAAACTTTGCTCGCTGAGCTTATAGGTCGAGTAACTCGGCATGCCGTCTGAGTCAGCGGCCGTGATGACAACATGGAGTGCCACTGGATCAATTGCGTCGCGCCAGTAAGCCAGGCACGACATACCTCTGTTGCCACAGTCCGCAATTGTCTTAATGAATAACTTCCGGTTATGACAGTTCAGAACAGTAACGCTACAGCACTCCTGTGCGAGTGCTTTGGTGTATGCAAGGTTCATCACCACATCAGCGCAGTTGAGGCTGCTGCCGTTGTTAGCATCGAGAACGGCTTTGGTTTCACTCTCATGAATGCTGCGCAGCGGTGGCGGGCTCTGTTCAGTCAGATATGGCAAGCTATGACGCAGCGCTAGTAGGCCCGAGAGCCCACACATTTCAGCCCACACGATCATGTCCGCTGCACTTTCATATTCGCCACAGCGGAACTTTAAGCCCTCGAATACCTGTTTCAGCAAGGCTGTTATTTCATTTTTCGACACTTTCACTGCGTTTGCTCGGGTGCCAATGGGAATATCCAGTCATCGAAAAAAGGCTCGCCGATTTGAGTCAGCAGGGGGGCGCCCTGAAACATGGTATTACGAACCCAGAATTTTGATTTGGGGTCAAACTTGCTGACCCCGAAAAAAGACAGTTTGCAACGCAGTAATCGTATCGGCAGTGTTTCCCGGTCTGCCAGGTTGGCCTGTATGTCACCGTAACACTCCTGGCCCATAGTCTGGACGCGGGCGATAATGCCTTTCATTTCAGGTTCTCGCATTAAAAAGTGCACGACGTCATCGTTCGGGTGTTGTTGCAAATCCTTGCAAAGCAGGTCATAGCACTGACGCACGGAGCGAGCGATAGTCAACAACGGCATTTCCCGGTCGGCGCCTTCCTCAGAAAAGCGCTCACCAATGCGTGGTTCCATCTTTTCTTCGGACCGATACCAGAACAGATACTGAGCATCTGGTTCCTCGAAATCTACATCCAGTGCCCAGGCATAACGCGCTTCAATTAGCTGTTTCAGGTCCCCCAGCGGCATTTGCGGTGTGGTGTCTGGGCACTCCTCTGCACACATGGAGTCTTCCAACTCATCCACCAGGTCCGGATACAACTCCATAAGCAGGGAGTGAATCAGTTCCTGGGTTTCCATGTGCCAGTGTTGCTTGGCGTGGGCTGTGAGTTTGTCCCAGCCAGTGATTTGAGTATGCTGCTCTAGCCAGTGTTGCATTGCAGCCAGTTCGTCAACCAAGGTGTGGTTTCGCTGAGTCTGGCTTTCATCAGGTACCGTAGTTTCCAGATAATGCTGCCGTGCTTTATTGGCAAGTATGCCTAGTGTCTGCAGGTGTTCGGCGGTGACTTGCCCCTCGGACAAAACCCGGGCAATCGCAGTTTCCCGCACCGTGATCCATTGGCTGATTAATTGGGGATGTCTAATCAGGTAGGGTGCCATGCCCAGACCGGTTGCATTACCAATGCCAATATAACGGCGCACGTCGGTGTTCATCGATACTGCGGTTTTTGGCGAACGAACCTTTGCGAGATGTTCCGCCTGTTCTACGCTGAAATGTCGCAACATGTAACAGGTGAACATTTCTGCTGCGAAAGGTCTGGCGAAATCAGGGTATTCGCTGCGGATTTTTCCCCAGTCGGCCATGCCAAATTTGCCACTGCCATACACTGCTGTCGTGCGATACAGGTAGCCCACATTTTTGAGGATATCAGAGCAGGGCTGCCGTCCGGCTGCCAGTTCATTGACTACGTATTCGAAGTTTCGCGAGCTGCGATTAGCTCGTGACAGTACGATCGTGTTGGCATCAACCCTGCCTGCTTCCTGTTTTGGCACATTCGCCCGCAGTTGCTCGACTTGCTGTTCATCAAGATCACCGATGCAAAGGGCCATAGTCAAATCCCATTGGCTGGCAATGACCCGGTCGTTACGGTCTTCGTCGCTGAGGTAATTCGAAAACAAAACAAAGCTGAAGACGTGATTTGTTGCTTTGACCCTATAAACGACTGTGCCATAGCCACTGTCATCCAGTTGAAATGTGCTGGGTTCAATTTCCCATTGTTCATGCATAAGTCTACGAATCAGGCTGCGCATGAAGCTTAACCTGAACTGGTGCAGCGCTCCCAGGCGCTCCAACTGCATCACCTCACTGGGGTCGCGCAGCGGATAAGAAGTCATCCTGTGCTCAGCTAACATGACGACACCGCATTATCGTTGTGTGCGAAATTCAATTGTTGCGTAACATTTCTCATCGGAGGTTTTGCTCCCGGGCAAGGGCATAGGCGATTTTCGGCGCAGCCCATAACGAAGGTAACAGAATCAGTGAGACAGGAACCGCAGTCACTACGATAAACGACTGCAGCGCAGAGATCCCTCCGGAACCGATGGAGACTAGGATCATCGCGACTACTCCCATGATAATGCCCCAGAACACGCGTAGGGCGATGGGAGGGTGATCGTCGCCTGTCATCACAATAGAAATAGTGTAAGTCATGGAGTCGCCCGTGGTGGCGACAAACAAAAATGTTAACACCAGGAACGCAGTGGTGATGATTGCGCCAAACGGCAATTGCTGAGTAATCGCAAGCAGTGCAGCTGGCATGTTGGAGCCGGCAAACGGTTCTGAAATAACTCCGGGGTTCGCCAGTTCAAACGCTAGTCCCGAACCGCCTACGATCGTGAACCAGAAGGTGGTGATAATCGGTGAAATGATGGAGATTGCAACGACCATTTCACGAATGCTGCGCCCGCGAGAAATTCGTGCAATAAACATGGCCATTAATGGTCCATAACCCAGGAACCAGCCCCAGAAAAAAACAGTCCATGAATCCAGCCACTGATGATCAGCGCGAAACAGGGCCATGGGCACAAATGCTTGCAGATGCAGCAGTGACGATTTCAAATAACTGCTGAAGATGAATGCAGTGGGCCCCGCAAGGAGGACAAAAAGCATCAGTCCAACCGCTATCTGGATGTTTAGCTTGCTCAAGATCTGAATGCCTCGTTGAATTCCGGTCACGGTTGATACGGTATAAACGACAATAAGGGCCAATATAATTGAAAATTGTGCCCCATAATTGTCTGCGGTCCCCAGCAATTGTGACAGGCCGTAACTCACCTGTAGACCAAGGAAACCGATGGGCCCGACCGTTCCGGCAACGACAGAAATGACACAGGCTGCATCCACCACAGAGCCAAGCCAGCTGTTGATGGCCCTGTCACCAAAAACGGGATAGAGCAATGTGCGTGGCTTTAGTGGCAGGCCCCGGTCGTAATGCAGATGCATCAGCACAATGGTAGTGAGGCTGCCTAGTATTGCCCAGGCAAGAAAGCCCCAGTGCAAAAAGCTTTGGGCCAATGCCGGATAAACCGCTTCGTTGGATGCGGGTGTCACGTCATAAAAAGGCGGGGGAGATACAAAATGTGACATAGGTTCTGCTGCGGCGAAAAACACACCACCGCCGGCCAGCAAGGTACAGAGGATCATGCTGACCCACTTGAAGCTGCTGACCTCAGGCACGTCGAGTCCTCCCAGTTGCACTTTGCCGGCCCGGGAGATGGCTAGGGCCAAACCGATGAAGAACGTGACTAGCAGTAATAACTGCCAGTAGGCACCGAACAGTCGAGTCGACCAGCCAAAGGCAATGCCTACGTAACTGGAAAGGCTATCGATATCAATGAGCGCGACAGCGACGAACAGCACCAGAAAGCCCCCACTGAGCGCAAAAGTCAGCCAATCGACGCCCGGCTGGCTGCTCGTATCAGCTGGATCTTGAACCGCCAATGCAGTGTCGTTTGTCATACAGTAGTCCGCAGTATCTGCCAGTTGCTCAGTTTGTTACTGTGAGGGCCCAAAGGAGTGTTCAAAAAAGCGTAGCCAGTTGCCGCCCATAACCTTATTGACATCTTCCTGCGAAAAACCCTGTTGGGCCAGCCCATCGGCAACATTTTTAATGTCTCGCGAATCGCGGAACCAGCCTGGCTGCTGCGGCCATTCCTTGTTGCCCGCTGAGCCTTCACCGTAATCAGCCCCAAAGGTCCAGCGCCCGCTGCGCATCCATTCAAGCTTGCTGTATTCCCATTGCTCACAAAGGTCAGAGCCAATTCCGATGTTATCGATACCCATCATGTCAGCGGTTCTGGCAATCATTTGGCAAAAGTCTTCCAAGGTACAGTCGGAACCGTTTTTCAGGTGGAACGGGTACATGCTAAAGCCCAGCATTCCGCCTGAGTTCGCCAGGGCGCGCAACACCTGATCTGATTTATTCCTCAGTGCATCGTGAAAAAAGGTCGGATTTGCGTGGGTGATGGCAATAGGACGCTGGGAAAGGTCGATCGCTTCCAGCGTGGAGCGCTCACCGGAATGAGACATATCGATGACCATGCCAACCCGGTTCATTTCTTTTATGGCTTCTCTGCCAAAGCGGGTAACACCGGTGTCTTCACTCTCATAACAACCCGAGGCCAGAAGACTCTGGTTGTTGTATGACAGCTGCATTATCCGAGCGCCCAGTTCGTAATGAATTTGGACCAGCCCCAAATCATCTTCGATGGGGGAGCAATTCTGATAGCCGAAAATAATACCAAGCTTGCCCAATCGTTTTGCTTCCAGGATGTCTGCCGCTTCTCGCACAGGCATAATCAGGTCATGGTGATTCTGGAAATGTCGGTGCCACTGACTGATGTTGCTGATTGTCTCGCGATTGTTTTCCCAGTAACTGACCGTTACGTGTACGGCATTAATTCCGCTATCACGCGCCCGTTCGAATAGGGGCCGATCCCAGTTAATGTATTGAAGTCCATCGATAATGACGTTGGAATCGTGCATCGAGCTCTCCCGATTAATAGGGTTTGCTGTAATTGGTTTTTACAATGGTATAAAACTCCTGCGCGTACTGACCCTGCTCTCGAGGGCCGTAGCTAGAGGATTTTCTGCCGCCAAATGGCACGTGATAATCGGTGCCAGCGGTTGGCAGGTTCACCATTACGCAACCGGAATTTGAATACTGCTTGAAGTGGGAAGCGTACTTCAGGGATTGAGTGATAATGCCCGAGGTCAACCCAAACTCTGAGTCGTTGGAAATTTCCAACGCATGATCGTAGTCAGTAGCCTTGATTACACAGGCTAAGGGACCGAAGACTTCTTCCCGATTAATACGCATTTCGTTAGTCGTATTGGTGAAAAGGGTGGGGGCGAGGAAGTAACCCTCAGTGTCCAGTGTTATAGCCTCTCCGCCCTGAACTAATGTCGCTCCCTCCTGCTTGGCAAGCTCGATGTAATCCAGCACCTGTTGGTATTGTCTGGAGTCCACCACTGGCCCTATTTGAGTCGCGCTGTCCAAGGCGGCACCAACGACTAACCCCTGCATTGCCGCCACCAGTTTGTCGACAAACTCATCGTGGACAGCGTCCTCCACAATAAGCCTGGACGAAGCGGTACACTTTTGTCCTGTACCGGAAAAGGCACCCGCAATTGCACATTGCACCGCCACATCGAGGTCGGCATCGTTGAGCACAACCAAGGCATTTTTACTGCCCATTTCTAACTGAATCTTGGTCATATTTTCTATAGCGTTGCGGGCAATACGTCTACCGATGGGCACTGAGCCGGTGAAGGTAATGGCATCAATATCCGGTGATGTCGCCAGGGCTTCGCCCACCTCGCGACCGGGCCCCATGACCATGTTAAATACGCCTGCAGGTAAACCGCTGCGATCAATAATATCGGCGAGAACCCAGGCGCTGGCGGGCACCAATTCTGCGGGCTTTAAGACAACGGCATTACCATAGGCAAGGGCCGGTGCTATTTTCCAGGCAGCGACTGCCACCGGAAAGTTCCAGGGGGTAATAATTCCGATGACTCCCAGCGCTTCGCGCTTCACCTCTACTTCGATGCCAGGGCGAACAGAATCTACCGCTTCACCTGTAGGGCTTAGGACCTGTGCTGCGTGGTACTGAAAAAACTGCCCGGCGCGGGCCACTTCACCAATGCCCTCTGCCAGTGGCTTACCTTCCTCGCGAGAGAGTAGACGGCCGATTTCATCCTTGCGTGCGATCAATTCCGCACCGATGGTGTCAAGTATCGCTTTGCGCTCTTCCAATCCGCTGCGTCCCCAGGCAGTGGCAGCACGCCTTGCAGCTGCGATGGCCCGGGTACAATCATCGGCAGTGCCGATTGCATACTGTCCAATGACATCGCTGGTATCGGATGGACTCGTATTGGTGGTGACTTCGTTGCTTGTAACCCATTCGCCATCAATTAAGTGACCAAAGACTTTGTCATTCATAGGGAGTTCCGTAAAAAGCAGTTCCAGTGTGTAATCAATAGAGATTGAGGTATCGCCAGCGCAACGCTGCATTAGCCTGCCAGCGTTAAATTAACTTCCCCAGCCTCTGTGTTGTCGGTGCACGGTTGTCAGGATGAATTTTCGATGTTTTTGCTTTAATAAGTCCAATCAATTAATTTAATGGATTTATATTGCTACCTTATATATCTTATGAGGATCAGCCGACTCAAAAAGGAGGGTAGCTGCCATCAAGCATCACAACATCACCCTGAATCACATGCGGGCCTTTGTGGTGGTCGCCCGCCACGGCAGCTTCAATCGTGCGGCCGATGAGCTTTCGCGCTCACAGCCTGCGGTGACCTTGTCAATTAAGCAGCTGGAGAGCTACGTCGGCCTCAAATTGTTCGAGAGGACGACGCGCAAAGTGACGCCTACCACAGCGGGTGAGAAGTTCATTCCCGTTGCGGAGCGCTTACTGCGTGAGTTTGATATGGCGATCTACGACGTCACTGCTACGGCCGACTGCCGAAGCGGCCACGTCAGCATGTCGGTACTGCCGTCTGTGGCGACGCGCATACTGCCCGACGTTATAAGCGAATTCACGGAGAAATTTCCGGATATCAGTATTCATGTCAGCGATTATAATGCCCAGGGCGTGCAGCGCAGTGTTGAGCGTAACGAGGTGGATTTTGGCATCGGCAGCCTGTGGCACCCCAATAGTAAGCTCGAGTTTCGCCCATTGATGGAAGACCGGTTTGAGCTTGTATGTCACAAAGATCATCCACTGGCGGCCGAGGGCGCTCCGGTGACATGGGAGCAGCTGAAGGGCCTGAGTTTTCTGAGCACTGGACTGACCCAGGCCCTGAAAATGCAGCGCTATATTGGCAATCCCAAATTCGAGTTCACGACCACCAACACACTATTTGCGATGCTAAAGGCCAATGTCGGTGTCACTGTGTTACCGACGCTCGCGATGCCACAGGAAGATGATCTGAGGTCCCTGCCTATGGTCGACCCCGTTGAAACACGGGAAATATGTGTGATACTGCGTCAGGACTGGACTTTGTCGCCTGCGGCGAATGCGATGATGGAGGTATTGTCAGGACATTTGCCAATGTTGGCCAACCAACTCGATCTCACTCTGCAGTCAGGATAACGCTATGACCGAACAAAGTATGACTCTCAAAGAAGTTGAACTGCTTGCAGACCAGGCATTACAAGCCTGCGGTGCCTCAGCCTTACAAGCATCCTCACTTGCAGCCGGGGTTGCTGCAGCAGAGCGCGACGGGATTAGTAGCCATGGCCTGGTGTACGTTCCTACCTATTGCGAACACCTGCGCTGCGGGAAGGTGATTGGCCAGGCTCAGCCCGTGGTCGAGACGCCGCGGCCGGGCAGTGTCATGGTAGATGCAGGATCAGGTTTTGCCCATGCGGCGATACGCGCAGGCTTTGAGCCACTTATTGCAATGGCTCGCACTAACGGTTGCGCGGCGCTGGGTATCAACAATTCTTATAACTGCGGTGTGTTGGCGTTTCATACAGAGCGGCTCGCTGCGGAAGGTTTATTGGGCCTGGGCTTTACCAATGCACCAGCATCTATCGCTCCTGCAGGTGGCAGCACACCGGTGATAGGAACCAATCCTTTTTCGCTGGCGGTGCCTGGGCCCGAGGGAGCGACGTTCACGGTTGATCAAAGTGCCAGTGTTGTTGCAAAGAGCGAAATTATGGCGCGCGCTCGCAAGGGTGAGGCTATTCCAGACCACTGGGCGAAAGATGCGCAGGGCAATCCAACGACAGATCCCAATGAAGCGCTGAAGGGCTCTATGGCACCCAGCGGCGGCTACAAAGGGTTTGGGGTAGGGCTGCTGGTTGAAGTCATGGCGGCAGCACTCGCCGGGGCATCGCTGGGAATCAATGCCAGCCCGTTTTCTGGCACTGCCGGTGGGCCGCCGAAAACAGGCCAGTTTTTTCTCGCCCTCGATCCACAGCTTTTTTCCGGTGGCTTGTTTGAAGGCCAGATTCAATCTCTTTGCGAGGCTGTCCAGTCTCAGCCCGAAGCGCAGTTGCCAGGGCAACGGCGTCGGCGTCATCGGGAAAAGGCAGATGCCGAGGGTATCGTCGTCCCTTCTGAATTAGTGGTGAAAGTGGAGGCCCTGCGGGGCTAATCGATTCCGAGTGAGGAGAAAGTCATCGCTATATCAGACGTGAATGCAGAAATAGAAATCGCGATAGAAGAGAGCGGTTTTTACCTTGGGTTCAATAAGGTTGTCGCGATTGGCTCCAAAGTGATCATCGCGACCCTGGTTATTTGGGCTGCGGTGTTCCCCCAGGAGGCAGGGGCAATCTTGGGTGAGATAAAGACCTGGTCATTCGCCCGCTTTGGCGCTTGGTACATGTATGTCGTTGCGTTTTTTCTGGCCACCTGCACCCTGTTAGCGGTGATTCCCGCCACTGGCTCAATTAAGCTGGGCCAGCCTGACGAGCAACCCGAGTTTTCACGGTTTTCATGGATTTCCATGATGTTTGGCGCTGGTATCGGTATTGGTATGCTTACCTTCGCTACTGCAGAACCGCTTTATCATTTCAGTGTTAATCCAGATACCATTCTCGGTTATGCACAAAGCGAAAGTGCCAATAATGTTCGGCACGCATTCAAATGGTCTTTTCTTCACTGGGGTCTAAGTGCTTGGGGCGCTTATGCGCTGGTGGGCTTGTCCATGGCTTTTTTCAGCTTCAATCGAGGTCTGCCACTCACGATTCGGTCTGGGCTGGCGCCCCTGTTCGGGCGGTCGCTTAACGGCGGCCTGGGACACGCGGTTGATATCACAGCGGTCATAGCTACGATCCTGGGAGTCGCGGTAACCATCGGTTTCGGTGTTTCCCAGTTTGCCGCCGGAATGTATGAAATCAGCGGAGCGCCATGGTTGATGGACAGTAATGGTTCGCCCACGAATACCGGAATGCTGATTGCGTTGTGTGTCATCATGACGGCCTCAACGCTCTCTGCCCTTTCGGGCGTAAGCAGAGGCATCAAATGGCTGTCTAACCTGAATATGTGGCTGTCGTTTACCCTGCTTGCATTTTTACTTGTTTTTGGCGGTACCAGTCTGGCGTTCAAGTCCCTGCTGATCGGCATCTGGGACTACATGATTAACTTACCATCCATGCTGCTAACTTATTGGGCACCTGCCACCGCTGATCCTGCCGCTGAGCTTTATCATTGGCAGTCGACGTCGTGGACTGTTTTTTATTGGGCTTGGTGGATCGCCTTCGCACCTTTCGTCGGATTGTTTCTTGCACGCATTTCCCGCGGCCGCAGCATTCGCGAGTTTATCGTCGGCGCGATGCTGGCACCGTCACTGATGTGTTTTATCTGGATCACCTTTGCCGGTGGCACGGCTATCGATCTTGAGTTAAATGGCAGCGCCGGTGGCGCTATTTTGTCGGCGGGACAGGAGTCCCAGCTCTTCGCCACTCTCAAGCTGATGCTTTCAGATGGTTTGATGCCCATTATGAGTTCCCTGGTCGTGTTGCTGCTGCTGACTTATTTGGTGACCTCCGCTGATTCGGCGGTTTTAATCGTTAACACCATTAATTCTGGTGGCGACGAAAGCCAGAAAGGCCATGTGCATATTGTCATTTGGGGAGTAGCCTTAACCCTGGTGATTGCAGTACTGCTGATCGCTGGTGGCATGGAGGCCCTGAGGACTTCAATGCTGGTCGGTGCACTGCCGTTTTCGCTGATTATGGGCCTTATGGGTTTAGCCCTGATCAAGGCGCTGATCGAAGACGCGTTTCGCAATCGGGAGCAGAAGGCGAATGACTGAGCCAGCGCCTTTAATCCAACCCCCGGTTCACATTGGCTTTCTGCTAGTACCTGGCTATACGCTTAGTACCTTTGCTAATGCGGTGGCAGTCTTGCGCATGGCTAACCGACAAAGCGGGCAAGAGCTGTACCGTTGGTCGGTGTTAAGCTTGGATGGTGAGCCGATAATCTCCAGCGCTAACATCGAGCTGGTGCTCGACGGATCTCCCCATACTGTCGGCCCCATGGACATCATGTTGGTGTGCGGAGGTTACGATATTGAAAAACGGGTTTCTCCTGCGTTGTTTGAACTTCTCAGAGAGATGGCGAGCAAGGATGTGCCTTTGGGAGCCTTGTGCACTGGCACCTACGCGCTGGCCGCAGCGGGCCTGCTAGACGGCTATCGCTGCACCATTCATTGGGAAAACCTTCCCAGCCTGCGGGAGCAATTTCCTCGGCTGTTGATTTCCTCCAGCCTGTTTGTGATTGACCGCAATCGTTACACCTGCTCAGGCGGGATCAGTTCTATCGACCTTATGTTGAATCTAGTGTCTGAAATTCACGGGCACAAACTGGTTCAGGACATTTCTGAACAGTTCACCTGCGAAAGAGTGCGTACCGAAAGAGATGCTCAGAGGGCCCCGTTGCAGTACTTGATTGGCGCGAGCCAACCGAAACTCGTCGATGCCGTGGCGATGATGGAGGCCAATATTGAAGAGCCTCTGAGTCTTGATGATGTTGCGTCTTATGTTGGTATTTCGCGTCGCCAACTGGAGCGCCTGTTTGACAAGTACCTGCACTGTGCGCCGTCGCGCTACTACCTGGAGTTGAGGCTTTATAGAGCTCGCTTGCTGTTACTGCAAACAAATATGTCGGTTGTCGAAGTAGCGGTAAGCTGCGGGTTTTCAACTGCGCCTCATTTCAGCAAGTGTTACAGCGAGTTCTATGGCAAACCACCGCGGGATGAACGCCTCGTTCGGCAATAGCCCAAGTGCTTTGCGCAGGTACTGCCAGGCGTCGCTTGAGTAGACTCTGGCCGCCGCTAAATGGTGGTAAGCACCAGTCCCTTTTCAGATGCGACACGTACTTACGGCATAGCGACTAGCCTTTCTCAAAAAGGTTGGAGAAGTCAAATTAGCGTGTTAATAGTGGCCAGCTTTACGAGTTATATCGTGATTAGGGGCTCGCGTGCCCTTCATTTGCAATAGAGGATGGGCATGGCACAACTACCGGCAAAATCCAACGTCGTCATCATAGGCCTTGGCGGAATCGTGGGCGCGTCCGTAATGCATCACCTGGTGGAAAGTGGCTGGGATGACATAGTCGGCATCGACAAGACCTCTGTACCAACCGACATTGGCTCAACCTCCCACGCATCTGATTTTTGTTACGCTACTGATCACAGCAAATTCAATTGTTATACCACTCAATACAGCATCGAGTTCTTCGAAAAGATGGGCCACTATGCCCGGGTTGGAGGTCTTGAAGTCGCGCGTAAGGGCGACGATGACCGCATGATGGAACTCAAGCGTAAGGTAGCCTCAGGTAAAGCGTTTGGCACCAATGTAAAAATGATCAGTGCAGCTGAGGCCAAGGCGCTTTTTCCGCTGTTGGAGGAGGACATGGTGCAGGGTGCCATGTGGGACCCCGATGCCGGTTTAGTGCAGCCACGATCGCAAACGGTGGCAGGTATACTGGTTGATAACGCTGTGAATACAGGTAAGGCGCAATCGTTTGCCAATACCAGCGCCACTGGTCTTGATATCCAGGATGGCCGCATTGTGGGAGTTGAAACCAGTCGAGGTTATATCGCAGCTAATCACGTGATTGTATGTACAGGCCTGTGGGGCCGAACGATCGCGGAGATGGCAGGAGAAGACCTGCCCGTCATGCCGGTGGACCATCCGCTGACCTTCTTTGGTCCATACACTGAGTTTGAAGGCACTGGGAAACATATCGGCTACCCCCTGATGAGGGACCAGGGTAATTCTGCCTATATGCGCGATACGGGTGATCCAAAGACCCCCGATGGCGGACAGATCGAGTGGGGATATTACGAGGAAAAAGAACCCCGTTTATTGCACCCGCGCAATCTTCCCGAGATAGGGGATTCTCACTGGTCTCCGTCACAACGCGATCTTGAACTCGAACAAATCATGGAGCCATTGGAGCGGGCAATCGAGTTGACCCCGATCCTTGGCGAACTGGGGTACAACGAAAAGCACTCCTTTAATGGCCTACTCCAGGTCACCGCAGATGGCGGTCCCTCGATTGGAGAATCGACCCTGACTCGCGGGCTTTGGTATGCCGTCGCTGTATGGGTTAAGGACGCGCCGGGCATTGCCAAGGTATTGGTGGACTGGATGACCAATGGTATTGCTGAGCGCGATTACTATGCGGTTGATACAGCAAGGCACTACCCCATACAAAAGACCTCATCCTACGTCCATGATCGCTGTTATGAATCCGCGTTCAAAATCTACAATCCGGCTGTGCATAACCGGGAACCTTATTCGAAGGGCCGCAACCTCAGGCGCAGTCCATTCTGGGTGCGGGAGCAGGAATTGGGTGGTCACTTTATGGAGCTGGCAGGCTGGGAGCGCGCGCACGGCTACGCGGCTAATGAACCTCTGCTGGAAAAGTACGCAGACCGGGTGCCGGTGCGAGAGCACGAGTGGGATAGTCGGCACTTCTGGCGAGTGTCCAACGCCGAGCAGCTGGCAATGTCGGATAACGTCGGCATGATCAACCTGTCTCATTTTGCAGTTATTGATGTGCTCGGCCCCGACGCGGAAGCGCTAATGGAATATGTTTGTGTCGCAAAGGTTGGTGGCGATACGCCTATCGGGAAAGGCGTTTATACGCATTTTCTGGACAAGCGCGGCGGTGTGCGCGCTGACCTGACTGTTATTCGTCATGCCACAGATAGATTCCGGGTCATTGACGGCGCCGACGCAGGGCATCGGGACTATACCTGGCTGCGGCGTATGGCTCAGGACAAAGGATGGAATGTTTACGTCGACGATCGTTCAGATCACGTTGCCTGCCTGGGTGTATGGGGTCCGAACGCGCGTGCGACGATTCAGGCCGTCGCCGACGACCCCGTGGCCTGGGATGATGAAAATTTTCCCTTTGCGTCGACACGAAAACTTACCCTGCAGGGCATTCCTGTAGAAGCCTTTCGAATTTCCTATGTGGGCGAACAAGGCTGGGAGCTACACGTCGATTTCAGCTATGGCCTCGCCCTGTGGGATATCATTTATGCGCAGGGAGTCACGCCCGTCGGTATTGAAACTTACGCAAACAGCAGGCGCATGGAAAAAAGCCTGCGCTTGCAGAATGCCGATCTGCTCACCGAGTACAACCTGTATGAAGCGGGCCTGGCGCGCCCGGTGGTAAAGAAAGCGGACTTCTACGGTAAGGAGGCTTATCTGCAACAGCGAGAGCTGGAAGAGCAAGCTGCCTATTTATGCACATTAGTGATGCACGATAATGTCGACTCTCAGGGCCTCGCTCGTTACCCAGTTGGCAATGCGCCTTTAATCGATCCTCAGTCGGGAGAGGTGCCCATCGACTCAAAAGGGCGCCGATCTTATCTGTCCAGTATTTCTTTCGGCCCCAGTATCGGCAAAAATATTGGGCTGGGGTATCTTCCGTCCGAATATTGTCAGCAAGGCCGGGAGATGATCACGGAGTACCTGGGCGAGCAGTTCACGATGACGGTCGAATCGGTAGGGTACAAGGCGCTGTATGATCCGGACAATACGCTCGTGAAAGGTTGATCCGGCCATGGCAAGCAATTTCCCGTCACTACCCAATTGCGCTGGCTTTAAGTCTGCCAGCGTAGCTTGGACACCAATACGTCAGTAGATCGCAGAACGAGAGAGTCATGGAAAAGTATTCGCTGTTCAAGCTGTTCAATCACGCGCGGACTTACAATGAGAACTGGCAGCGAGCATGGCGCAGCCCTGTTCCAAAGTCAGACTACGATGTGGTCATTGTGGGCGGGGGAGGTCACGGGCTTGCTACCGCCTACTATCTTGCAAAAGTGCACGGTATCACCAACGTTGCAGTCGTCGAGAAGGGCTATTTGGGGGGCGGCAATACTGCACGTAATACCACCATCATTCGCTCAAACTATCTGTGGGACGAGGCCGCCCAGCTCTATGAATTATCGCTTAAGCTGTGGGAGGGCCTAAGCCAGGAGTTAAATTTCAATGTGATGTTCAGTCAGCGCGGTGTGCTTAATCTTGGACACACTTTGCAGGACATGCGCGACATCCAGCGCCGGGTCAATGCTAATCGCCTGAATGGAATCGATGGTGTCGTGCTGTCAACGGCAGAAGTACAAGCGCGAGTGCCATTGATGAATTGTTCGCCGAACGCACGTTACCCCATATTAGGAGCTTCCTGGCAACCTCGGGGAGGGACTGCCCGCCACGATGCTGTTGCATGGGGTTATGCACGGGGAGCTGACGCTCTGGGCGTGGACCTGATCCAGCAAACGGAGGTTACTGGTATACGCCGCCACAATGGCGCTGTCGTTGGTGTCGAAACCGCCAATGGTTTTATTGGCGCGCGCAAAGTGGCCTGTGTCACCGCGGGTAATTCCGGTGTAATGGCGGCTATGGCCGGCCTGCGCCTGCCGATTGAATCGAGGCCCCTGCAGGCATTGGTGTCAGAGCCTTTAAAGCCCTGCCTGGATACAGTTGTCATGTCCAACGCAGTGCACGGTTACATCAGCCAGTCCGATAAGGGCGACCTGGTAGTTGGCGCTGGAGTGGACAGTTATAACGGCTATGGACAGCGTGGCTCTTTCAATGTGATAGAGCATACGCTGCAGGCCATATGCGAGCTATTTCCCTCGTTTAGCCGCGTCCGAATGAACCGCCATTGGGGCGGGATTGTCGATACTTGCCCCGATGCCTGTCCCATCATCAGCAAAACTCCAGTTGAGGGTTTGTTCTTTAATTGTGGCTGGGGCACCGGCGGCTTTAAGGCAACGCCGGGCTCGGGTTATGTCTTTGCTGACACGGTGGCTAACGACCGGCCACATCCGTTGGCCGAGGCCTTTAATATTGACCGCTTTTACAGCGGGGCTCTCATTGACGAACACGGCGCTGCCGGTGTCGCGCACTAAGGACGACCAGATGCTGCAAATATACTGCCCCTACTGTAAGCAAACTCGCGAGGAAGAGGAGTTCAGCTACGCTGGCGAGGCGCATATCAAGCGTCCTTCTGATCCGCAGGCGGCGTCAGATAAAGAGTGGGGGGACTACCTTTTCTTCCGTAAAAATCCACGGGGTATTCATCACGAGATGTGGCAGCACTCGGCGGGGTGTCGTCGATACTTCAATGTCATTCGCAATACTGTCACCTATGAGGTGCTGGAAAGTTACCCCATGGGCACTAGCCCCTCCGAACAGCCGGCACACGCGGCAACCACTAGCACTGCCGGAGAACTGCAATAATGCAGATCAATCGTTTAGCCAGCGGCGGGCGCGTCAATCATGCCAAACCGCTCAACTTTAGCTTTAACGGAAAACGCTATCAGGGGCTGGAAGGCGATACCCTCGCGTCAGCATTACTCGCTAACGGCGTCAACGTGGTGGGCCGCAGTTTCAAATACGGCCGCCCCCGCGGTATCGTCGGTCATGGCGCCGAAGAGCCTAACGCCATCGTGCAGTTGGGCAGTGGCGCCCAGACAATACCCAACCTCCGGGCTACCCAGGTAGAGCTGTATGAAGGGCTGGAGGCGCGCAGTGTCAGCGGCTGGCCCAGTGTCGACTATGATCTGATGAGTGTCATGGGAGTATTTAAGCGGATGCTGCCGCCAGGTTTTTACTACAAAACCTTTATGCGTCCGCAGAAGCTGTGGATGACCTATGAGCATTTTATTCGCAAGGCAGCGGGTCTGGGCTCAGCGCCTGTCGAAGCGGATGTAGATAGTTACGATCGGTTGAACCAACACTGCGATGTATTAGTGGTCGGTGCAGGCCCAGCGGGGCTGGTCGCCGCTCGGGAAGCTGCACGCAGCGGTGCGCGAGTTATTATTGCCGACGAACAAAGTGAATTTGGCGGCAGCCTGTTGGGAGCCAGTTCCCACGTTGATCAACAGCCTGCAGCCGACTGGCTCGCGCAAATAGTGCAAGAGCTGAATGAGTTCGCTAACGTGCAACGGTTACCGCGCAGCACCGTGTTTGGGTACTACGATCATAACTTCCTAGCGATTGTTGAGCGTCGCACTGACCACCTTGGCATTAGCGCGGAGAGTGGAACGCGGCAACGCCTGCATAGGGTGCGTGCCCGTCAAGTCGTTCTGGCCACCGGCGCAATAGAGCGCCCCCTGGTCTTTGCCCATAACGACGTGCCCGGTGTCATGCTGGCTTCTTCAGTGGCAACTTACGTCAATCGCTATGCGGTGCTACCGGGCAATAAATTGCTGTTGTTTACCTCTAACGACGACGCTTACCAAACCGCGATTAACTGGCATAAAGCGGGCCGAGAGGTGGTGGCGGTTGTTGACTCCCGGATGGCACCAGGCGGCGACTTGAATCAGACCATGGCCGACCTGAATATACAGCTCTATTGCGGTCATGGAGTCATTGAGGTGGTCGGTAAAAAACGCGTCAAAGCCGCGGTCATTGCGCCTTTGAGTGTGGACGGCAGCTCAATTATCGGACAGACGCTTCGCCTGGACTGCGACCTGGTGGCCTGTTCCGGTGGCTGGAGCCCTGTCATTCATTTGAGTTCACACACCGGTACTCGACCACAGTGGAGCGACCAGGTGGTGGGCTTTGTGCCAGGCGAGAGTGTCCAACAGGAACGTTCTGCAGGGGCCGCTCGGGGTACCTATGGTCTTACGGGCTGCCTGGAAGAGGGCGCTGCTGCGGGCGCGAAGGCGGCACTGGCCGCTGGCTTCGGTGATGGTGTCGTCGAATTCACAGCCCCAGTTGCTGATGAGGCCTCGCAGGAGCCACAGCAACCCTTGTTCCTTGTGCCCCATAGCAAACCCACCAGCCGCGCGCCAAGTCAGTTTGTCGATTTCCAACTGGATGTCACTGCGGCCGGAATCGAGCTGGCTGCCAGGGAAGGTTACGAATCGGTTGAGCACGTCAAGCGCTATACCGCGCTGGGCTTTGGTACGGACCAGGGCAAACTAGGCAACATCAACGGTCTGGCAATTTTGTCCAAAGCTTTAGGGCAGACCATTGCGGAGACAGGCACCACGATTTTTCGGCCGTCCTATACACCCACCACTTTTGGTGCTATCGCGGGCAGGGACGTTCAGTCATTGTTTGACCCCGAACGCTACACTTCAATGCACAGATGGCATGAACAACAGGGCGCGCACTGGGAGGATGTAGGTCAGTGGAAACGTCCCTGGTATTT